>Ga0101944_10000796_pt1 | contig 83591 bp, 75 predicted proteins | sample DewCreD2012metaG_FD_75245 | JGI IMG/M metagenome (GOLD analysis project Ga0101944, IMG submission 75245) | Hot spring sediment bacterial and archeal communities from British Columbia, Canada, to study Microbial Dark Matter (Phase II) - Dewar... ... | reverse complement strand
CGCTCGGCAAGTTCATGTCGCCCGCCCGGAGCCACGCTCATTCCGGGCGGCAAGGATGCCGCCCTCTACGGCAGGCAGGATGCCTGCCGCCACCGCCTGCAATAAACTGAGATGCGCCCGGCCTGCGGCGGGCGGCATCTTTTTCCTGTCCATTCCCCGCACGACGGCCACAATTTCCGTCCGTTTATGCAAGCATTCACCGCGCTGGATGGCGCGCTCCTGGTGGACAAGCCCGTCGGCCCCACGTCGCACGACGTGGTGGACCGCATCCGCCGCCGTTTCGGCATCAAGAAGGTCGGCCATTGCGGCACGCTCGACCCGAACGCCACCGGCCTGCTCATCATCGTGCTGGGGCGCGGCACCAAGCTGTCCGAACGCCTGATGGCCGATGACAAGGTGTATGAAGGCACCATCCGTTTCGGCGTGGCCACCGACAGCTACGACGCGGACGGCAACGTGACGGAAACCCGGCCCGTCCCGCCGCTGACGCTGGAGCAGTTGAACGAAGCCTGCGTTCCGTTCCTGGGCGACATCCAGCAGACGCCGCCGATGGTTTCAGCCATCAAGAAGGACGGCGTGCCGCTTTACAAACTGGCGCGCAAAGGCGTCGAGGTGGAACGCGCGGCGCGGCTGGTTCACATCTACAACTTCCGCTTCACCGCCTACACGGAGCCGCTGGGCCAGTTCCGCCTGGCCTGCACCAAGGGCACCTACGTTCGCAGCGTGGCCCATGAACTGGGCCAGCAACTGGGCTGCGGCGCGCACCTGGCCAACCTGCGCCGCACGGTCTCGGGCCGGTTCGACGTGGCGGACGCCCTGCCGCTCGACGCCATCCTGAAATTGACCCAGCCGGAACTGGAACAGCGGGTGATCCCGTTCCTGAAACTGGCGGCGGCGTAAGGCGGGGAGGAAAACGCAAAATGGCGACGATTAAAAAATCCCGCCCTTGACGGCCCCTGGATTCAGCATCCCCGCTTAATCCCGCTCTTGCTCCCCCATGCGCCTCCTTCGCCACGCCGCCGAACTGGCCCCGCACGGACGTCCGGTGTGTCTGGCCATCGGCGTGTTCGACGGCGTGCATCTGGGGCATCAGCAGATTCTCCGGCAGACGCTGGCCGATGCCCGACAGCATGACGGCCGCGCGTTGATCGTCACCTTCGACCGCCACCCGAACGCTGTCGTCGCGCCCGACCGCGTGCCGCCGCAAATCTATCCGCTGCCGCAAAAGCTCCGCACCCTCGCCGCCACCGGCGCGGACGCGCTGTTGCTGTGCGAGTTCACCCCGGAATTCAGCCGGCAGACCGGCGAGGCGTTCATACGCGGGCTGGCGCGGGATCTGGGTCGGCTGGGCAGCGTGGGCGTGGGCGCGGATTTCGTATTCGGGCACCGGCGCAGCGGGGACGTGGCCCTGCTGCGGCGGCTGGGCGCGGAGCTGGGTTTCCAGGTCCACGGACTGGCCGCACTGGCGCTGGACGGCGAGACCGTCAGCAGCACGCGCATCCGCGCGGCGATTCAAGCCGGCAACTGGGACGCCGCCGGCCAGATGCTGGGCCGACCTTACGCGGTGGCCGGGCCGGTCGTGGCGGGTGACCGCCTGGGAAGGCAACTTGGATTTCCCACGGCGAATCTCGCCGTGACCGGGCTGGCGCTGCCGCCCGACGGCGTGTATGCCGCGCGGGTGCGTCGGATGGATGCGCCCAGTCCCGACGCGGATTCGTGGCGGGCGGTTCTCAACCTCGGCGTCCGGCCCACCGTGCGGACGGGCGCGGCGGAACGCCGTTTCGAGGTGCATCTGCTGGATTTTGACGGCGACCTTTACGACGCGGAACTCGAAGTGGAATTCGTCGCCCGCCTGCGCGACGAACGGAAACTGCCGTCGCTGGCCGCGCTCCAGGCGCAGATCGCCGCCGACGTGGCCGCCGCCCGGGCGTGCTTCTGACCGGCCGGCCAGCCCGGCTCACGGCGCGGGCGGGTCCAGCCGCGCGAGCAGGAACGCCTTCAACTCCGCCGCCAACTTGCCGCCGCAGCCGGGCACCCCGGCGATCTGCTCCTCCGTGGCCAGCCGCAGGCGTTGGATCGAGCCGAACTTTTTCAACAGCGCCGCCTTGCGCGCCTCGCCGATGCCGGGGAATTCATCCAGCAGGCTTTCGGAAATTTTCCGCAGCCGCAGTTGCGCGTTGTAGCTGTTGGCCACGCGGTGCGATTCGTCGCGGATGCGCTGGAGCAGCTTGAGCGCGTGGCTCTCCTGGCTCAAGCGCAGCGGCGCGGCCTGACCGGGCCGGTGGATTTCCTCGAACTCCTTTGCCAGCCCGATGACCGGAATGTGGCCGAGACCGAGCCGGTTCAACTCCGCGCACGCCGCGTTCAACTGGCCCTTGCCGCCGTCAATGACGATCAAATCGGGCAGCACGGTGGTCGGTGAGGCAGGCGGAGGAAGAACGGAAGCGGGCGGCGGCTCGTGGGCTTTGAGCTGCGCCAACGCCGCGTGCGGATTGGCCATCAACTCGCGCAGCTCGTCCACGATGGCGGTGCGCGCTTCCGGGTCGTCTTCCATCGTGCTGCCGGGCGTCGCGCCGGCAGTTCCAACTGAAGTGTTTCCGCCGCCGGGACGGACGGCGGCACTTTCCTTCAGCAACCGCGTGTAACGCCGCCGCACCGCCTCGGCGATGCAGGCGAAATCGTCCTGCCCCGCGACGTCCTTGATCCGCAGACGCCGGTAACCCGCGCGGTCGGGCCGGCCATTCCGGAACGTGACCACGCTGGCCACCTTGAGCGTGCCGCTGATGTTCGAGATGTCGAAGCCCTCGATGCGCGCGGGCGGCGCGGGCAGGCCGAGGGCTTGGGCGAGCTCGGCGTTGTCGCGCTCGGGCAGCGCGGCGACGGGCACGTTCCAGGGCGTGCGTTCGTAACGGGTGGTCCTGGCGGTGGTCTGCTTGAGCGCGGCGAGGGCGTCGCGAAGGTGGGCGGCCTTTTCGTATTCCTGCGCGGCGGCGGCCCGGCGCATTTCGGCCTCGAGTTGCCCGGCCATTTCGCCGCACTGGCCGTCGAGGAAGTCGCACGCGGCGCGGACCTGATCCAGATACTGCGCGGGAGTGACGTTGCCAACGCAGGGCGCGGTGCACCATTTCAAGTTGCCGTAGAGGCAGTGTTTGTAGTCCTGCGGGCCGGGCGTGAGCGGGCGGCACCCGCGCAGGTTGAACTGGCGGCGCATGAGCAGGAGCGTGTTGCGCAGCGCGCCGGCGTTCGGGAACGGCCCGAAGTAGCGCGAGCCGTCGTCGGTGCGCAGCCGCGTGAGCGTGAAACGCGGGATGGGGTCGTTGAGGTTGACCTTCACCATCAGGAACCGCTTGTCGTCGCGCCAGTCCACGTTGAACTTGGGCTGGAGTTCCTTGATGAGCTTGCTTTCGAGCAGCAGCGCCTCGGGTTCGCTGCGGACGACGTGGACGTCGAGGTCGTGGATGGTTTCGGTGAGGGCCTTGAACCTGGGGTCCCAGCCCAGCCGGCGTGAGGGCTGGAAATACGTCATCACCCGTTTCCGCAAATCGCGCGCCTTGCCGACGTAGATGACGGTGCCGAAGCGGTCTTTCATCAGATACACCCCGGGCCGGTGCGGGAGGTCCGCGAGCTTCTTCCGCACCTGTTCGGAAGCGGGCATGGGAGCGGGCGGCGGGCGTCACTTGCCGCCGGGCGGGCGGGTGAACGCGTTGACCATGCGGAGGTTCGCCGCCTTCGCGGCGTCCATGACCTTGACGATCTGGCCGAAAGGCGCGGCCTGGTCGGCGTTGATGGCGAGGCGCAAATCGGGATTGCGGCGGGCGCGTTCGAGCAGTTCCTCGTGCAACCGGTCCGGCGTCACCGCCAGCGCCTCCGGCCCGAGCCGGATGGCGCCCTGGGCGTCCACGCTGACAATCAATGGCGCGTCCTCGCTGGCGCCGGTCCGGGTGGCTTGCGAGGACTCGGGCAGCGCCAGCCGGAGCGCGGGCTGCTGTTTGAACGTCGTCGTCACCAGCAGGAAAATCAGCATCACGATCAGCACGTCAATGAGCGCGACGATGATGACGGCGGGGGCCTGGCGGCGTTGGCGGACGGGAAAGCGCATGGTCAGCAGGGAGGCGTGAGCCGTGAGGCGTGGAACGGCGCGGCGGGGCCGGCGTTTCGCTGCATCACGGGCTTCATTTCTGCCGCTCCTCCTGGAACTGCCGCCGGACAAATTCGGCGCAGAGTTGCTCCATCTCGACGGTCAGCACCTCGACCTTCTTGGTGAAGTAACCCCAGGTGATGAGTGCCGGGATGGCGATGAGCAGGCCGAACAGCGTGGCCTTCAAGATCAATCCGATGCCGCTGGCCAGCCGGGTGGCGTCGCTCAACCCCTCCGTGCCCACGCCGCGGAACAGGTCCATCATGCCGGCGATGGTGCCGACCAGGCCGAGCAGCGGCGCGATGCCGACGATGATTTCGAGCACGACGAGGCCGCGTTCGAGTTTGACGACTTCGTGGCGCGCCCGGGTTTGCATGGCGTCCTCGACGTCCTTGCGGGACCAGTCGAGATGTTCGAGTCCGGCGAGCAGCAGGCGGCTCAACGGTGAAGCCTGCTGCTCGCAGACCCGGCGCAACACGGGGGCCTCGGCGCGGGTGCGGCAGGCCTCGACGGCGGCCTCGACCTCGGGCGGGACGACTTTGTTCCAGCGCAAGGCGAGGCCGCGTTCGATGGCGACGGTGAGGCCGACGATGGAGGTCGCCAGCAGGAGCAGATAGACGAAGAATTCCATGCGTTAAAAGGTAGGGCCGCGTCAGTTGTAGAAAAAGGTGAACCGCACCTCGCGGGAATCGCCGTTGACCAGGCGGCGCATTTCCGCCGGCCAGCGCGCGTAAGGCGCGGGGTCGAGGACGGCCTTCTGGCACAGCAGCGACAGCAGTTCATCCACGGTGTGCTGCACCACCCTCAGGTCGGTCACGCGGCCATCGTAGTGGAGTTTGAACTCCAAAACAACCTTGCCCGCGCGGTCGCTGGCGTAGTTGCGCTGGTCGAGCAGCGCGAACCAGCGTTCCTGGATCGCCGCCACGATCTGCGCGTCATACGCGCCCATGGGCGAGCCAACGGCATTCAGCGTGGTCGCGATGGCGCGCCGGCGGGCGCCGCCTTCAGCCCGGGCCTTTTCGCCGGCGGTGGTGAGGCGCGGCTCGGTGGCCGCCTGGCGGGCGCGCGCCTCGGCGAGGGTGCGCGGGCGGGGGCGTTCGGACGGGCCGTCGGTTTTCCGTTCCACGTCGGCGGGTTTGGCCATCGTCAACGCGCCCGGGGTCTCGGCGGGGCGGGGCGGCGGCCCGGCTTCTTCACCGGGTTTGGTCACGGGTTGCAACGGGGCGGGTTGCAGCGGCTGGCCGCGGGACAGCGGGGTGTCCTCGGTGCGCAGCATGCGGTCCTGGGTGCCGTCGAGCCGGGGCAGTGGTTTTTCCTCGGCGGCCGGCTCGGGTTGCGCCGCCACCGTGCTGACCGCCGCGTAATATTTCGTGTCCGCAGGCGGCGTGGCGGCGGCATGGGCCGGGTTGACCTCCACGAACATGACCGGGGCCTCGCGCGGTTCCGGCGGGGCGGGGCGCGACCAAAGCGGGGGCACGATGGCATCGGTGGCTTTCTGCACCCAGGCGGGCACCTGGAGCTTGTCCCAGACGCGCATCCGCTGCCCGGCCTTGAAGGCGCCGTAGGCCAGCAGGTGGAGGAGCAACGACGCCGCCAGCGCGCGCACCAGCCGGGAATCCTCCCACAGCCGGTGGCGCAACGTCATCCGGGCGGAAGCGGACTCGGCAGCGGACATCGGCGGCAACTTGGCGCAGCGCTGGAACCCCGGCAACTGCGAATGCGGGGGGGGCGCAAGGGCAAATCCGAAATCCGAAACCCGAAGCCCGAAATCCGAGTCCGATGCCCGGAAAGAGTTCCCCGGATTGCCGGCCGAAGCGGTATCGGGCTTCCCGCCACGCCTCCGGGCGGCGCGGAAATGGGGCAGCGGTGCCTTGAGCCGGGACAGGTGCCGGGCGGCGGCCCGACGGGTTGCGAACAAAACCCCGCAGTTTCGCAGATTTGCGGCGGCTGGCCCGGGGGCTGCTTTTGGCAGGACCGTCGGTTCACGCTTTGCCCGGCAAGGGAACGAGCCTTGCGGATGAAGCGATCCGGAACCGGCCGGGAATGACCCGGCTGAAAATTGCGCCGCCGAACAACCCAATCGCCATGATGGCCCTGCCATTTCTGAATTCGTCACGCGCCCGCAAGCGGGATTGCATCGTCGCCCTCGACTTGGGCGGGCGCACCACCAAGGCCGTGCTGGTCCAGCGCAAGGGAGACAGCTTCATCCTCAGCGGCTGCACCGTGCAGGACGCGCCCATCTACGAAAAAAGCCTTTCGGCGGAGATGCTCGCCGAGCACTTGAAGAGCGTGGTTCACGCGCTGGACGCGCGGGGCAAGGCCGCGACCGTGGCGCTGGGGGTGGGCGACGCCCTGGTGCGCCAGGCGGAGTTGCCCGCCATGCCGGTGGCGGACATGCGCCAGGTGGTGGCCAGGTCGCCGCGCAACTACCTGCAACAGGACCTGCCCGGGCACGCTTTCGATTGTTGCATCCTGCCCACCCCGGAAGCTCCCGCCGGGACCGCCAAACCGGCCGCGGGCGCGTTGCCCAAACAATCCGTCCTGGTGGGGGCCGCCCGCCAGCAACTGGTGGACGACGTCCACAGCGCGCTGCGCGCCGCCGGTTTGCACGCCGAAAGCATCACCCCCGGATTGGTCGGGCCGGTCAACGCCTTCGAGCTGGCGCAGCCCGAATTGTTTGCGAAGGAAAATGTGGCGCTGATTGATCTCGGGTTCCGGAGCAGTTCGATTTGCATTCTGGCCGGGGGCCGGCTGGCCCTGAGCCGCGTGGTCAACATCGGCGGCGACAAGCTGACGGCCGCCCTCGCTGAGACATTGAGCGTCAGTTATGCCGAGGCCGAGGGGCTGAAAGTGGGGATGCCGGAGGAGGTGCAGCCGCACCTCGAGCCGGTGCTCGCCAGCCTGGGCCGCGAGCTGCGCGCCTCCATTGATTTCTTCGAGCATCAAAATGACCGCGTCGTCGGCCATGTGTTCGTGTCCGGCGCGGGCGCCCGCAACCCCGTGGTGCTGGCGGCCCTGCAAACCGAAGTCCTGCTCGAATGCCGGTTGTGGAATCCGGCGGCCTTTCTCCAACCCGCCCTCCCGGCCCAGCAACTGGCCGGCCTGGAGGAGGTCCACAGTCAACTCACCATCGCCATCGGCGCCGCTGTCGCCGCCCTCTAACCATGCCCATCCGCATCAATCTGCTCGCCGAGGCCCAGGCCGCCGAGGAACTGCGCCGCAAAGACCCCGTCAAGCGCGCCATCGTCCTCGGGGCCGCGTGCGTGGCGCTCATGGCCGCTTACTCGCTCGTGGTCCAGTCCCAGGTGCTCAGCGCCAACCGGCGGGTCGCCGGTCTCAGCGACCGCATCCACGCCATCACCAATGACTACGCCGCCGTCATGCGGGACACCGAGCGGCTGAACCAGGTGCGGCTCAACCGCCGCGGCCTCGACCTGCTTGCAGCCGAGCGATTTCTCAACGGCTCCCTCCTCAACGCCCTGCAGCAAACCACGCTCGAGCATGTGCAACTGGTCCGCCTCCGCACCGAGTTCGCCTACACCCTCGTGGACGAATCCCGCGCCAAGACCAACGCCAACAAAGTGCTCAAGCCCGCCACCGCTGCCGAGCGCATCACCCTCCTCATCGAGGCGCGCGACGCCAGCCCGAATCCGGGCGACCAGGTGGCCCGCTTCCGCGACGCGCTCACCCGGCAGCCGCACCTGGCCGCCCTGATTGGGACCAACAACGAGTTCCGCCTCGTCAACCTTGCGCCGCCGCAGATCGCTCCGGGCGCGGACCGTCCCTCCGTGCAGTTCACCCTCGAATCCCGCCTGCCCGAGAAGACGCGCAACGAGATTTCCGCCCGCGAGCGCTACGCCCCGGCCGCCCCGGCCATTGCGCCCGCCCGCCCCAACGTCAACCTCGCCCGCACCAGCGACCAGCCATGAACAAGCTCCCCAAGGAAAAGAAACAAAACGTCATCCTCGTCACCCTCGTCACCCTCAGCGTGGCCGCCGGGTGGTGGTTTGGCGCGCTCGCCTGGCAACGCGACCATCTCCACAAGGCCGAACGCCAGCTCAAGGAAAAGGAGGGCACCTTGATCAGCATGACCAACACGCTGGCGCGCGCCGCCAACCTCGAGGCCGAACTGGTCCGGGCCGAGGACACGCTCGCCGCGCTCGAGGCGCAGATGGCCAGCGGCGACATCTTCTCGTGGGCCGTCAACACCCTGCGCGAGTTCCGGCAGAACTACAAAATCGAAATGCCGCAGGTGGCCCAGCCCGTCATCGGCCCCGCCACCCTGTTGCCCAAGTTCCCGTATCGCCAGGCCGCCCTGACCGTCTCGGGCACCGGCCACTTCCACGACCTCGGCCTGTTCATCGCCGACTTCGAGAACCGCTTCCCCTTTGCGCGCATCAACAACCTCGAATTGAAGCCCGCGGCCTCCATCGGCGGCGACCTCGGCGGCCCCGAACGCCTGGCGTTCACCATGGACATCATCTTCCTCATCAAGCCCAACGCCTCCTGATTGCCGCCATGAAAGCCCGCTCCGCCTCCCTGTCCGCGCTGCTCCTCGCCGCCCTGACGGCCGGGTCCGTGCCCGCGCCCGCCGCCAAAGCTCCGGCCGGGCCGCCCGCCGCCGAAGAAGCCGCCATCACGGTGCCCAAATCCCAGTTCAGCATCCCGGCCTCGCCCGCCGAGGGGCGCGACCCCTTCTTCCCCGACTCGATGCGCCTGTTCGCCTCGCAGGTGCGGGCCACGCCCGACAAGGGCGCTTCGCGCCCCGCGCCCGCCGTGCTCTCGCTCAAGGCCATCTCCGCTTCCGGCAGCCGCCGCGTGGCCAGCATCAACAACCGCCCCTTCGAGGCCGGCGAGGAAGGCGAAGTGCTCGTCGGCAGCAGCCGCCTCCGCGTCCGCTGCGTCGAAGTCCGCGAGGACCGCGTGCTGGTGGAAGTCGAAGGCCAGCCCCAGGAACTCCGCCTCCGCCCCGGCCGTTGACCCCGCCGCCGCTGACTGAAACTCAACCGCACTGTCCCGCACCCGGACAATTTCCCGCCGAAAACACGCTCCACCCCCTTGGCACCGGCCCTGCTTGGCAACTCCCACAATGCGACAACTCCCGCACCACCACGTCCGCCGTCCCAACCAACATAACATCATGAAAAAACACCTGCTGACCCTCCTCGGCTGCCTGCTCGTCTCCGTGACGATTGCCCGGGCAGATGACGCCGCCCCGCCGGCGGAAACCGCCACCGCCGAACCCGGCACCGCCGGGCCGGCCCCCGAAATCATCGTGGCCGAGGCCGCCACCGGTGCCCCCGGAGCCGCGCCCGCCGCCGAAGGTGCCGCCACCGTCGTCACCAGCGAAAGCCCGGTGAACGACCTCATCGTCATTGACGACACGCCGCTGCTGGACGCCATCCGCAACCTGGCCCGCACCGCCGGCCTCAACATCATGATTGACCCCCGCGTGAGCTACGGTGCGCCCGGACCCGACGGCAAGCCGCAGCCGCAACCCAGCATTTCCATTCGCTGGGAAAAGATCACCGCCGAACAGGCGCTGCTCGCGCTGCTCAACAACTACGGCCTCCAGGCCGTGGATGATCCCAAGATCAAAATCACCCGCATCACGGTGAAAGACCCCGCCGCGCCGGACCCGCTGCTGACGCGCACCTTCCAGCTCCAGTATGCCAATCCGACCAACATGGCCGCTGCCATCACGGCTTCGCTTTCCGACAAGCGCAGCAAGGTGGTGCCGGACACCCGCACCAGTCAGATCGTCATCGTGGCCACCGAAAAGGAGCTGGTGGAGGTGGAGAAACTCCTCGCCCAGCTCGATACGCAAACCAAGCAGGTGCTCATCGAGGCCAAGATTCTCGAAACCACCGTCAATCCCAGCACCGTCAAGGGCATCAACTGGAGCGGCACGCTCGGCGCCCAGAAGGTCGCCTACGGCAATAACAACAAGCTGGACCCGACGGAAAGCACGATCCCGCCGCTGTCCCAGCTCTATCCCAAAATGATCATGCAGGGCGGCAGCTTCAATCCCGCCACCGCCTTCCTGAACGCCGACGGCCTCGCCGCCACCCTGTCGTTCCTGAACAGCTTCAACGACACGAGAGTCGTTTCCGAGCCGCGCATGGTCACGCTCGACAACCAGGCGGCGTCCATTGACGTCGGCCTCCTGTTCCCCATCGTGCAAACCACCGCCGGCACGGCCAACACCACCGGGGGTTCGCAGGTGGAATACACCAACCTGACCGTCAGCCTGAATGTGACGCCCCGCATCGCGGCCAACAGCACGATCGAACTCAAGGTCTCCCAACGCATCATCCGCCTCGGCCCCGTGTTCGAGAGCCGGATTGGCGGCGTGCTCAACGAGGTGAACTCCTTCTTCACCCGCAACGCCGACACCTCCGTGCTGATCCCCAGCGGCAACACCCTCGTCCTCGGCGGCCTCATTTCCGACGAAACCTCGACCGCCAACTCCAAGGTGCCGATCATGGGCGACATCCCCGTCGTGGGCGGCCTGTTCCGGCACGACAGCAAACGCCGGGAAAAGAACAACCTCATGCTCTTCATCACCCCCACCATCGTGGGCGACACCGACTTCCAGCCGACGACCACCTCGTTCCTCCAGAGCAAACCGGTGGGCGTGGACGAAACGGACTGGTCCGCCTGGGACAGCGGCCAGCCGCGCGACTGGAGCAAGAAAGGCGTCAAGGGCGGCGCGGTCAAAACCCGCTGGTAAGCCTGTTTGGTTGGTTGTTCATTAGTTCGTTCCCGCCGTCGGCTCACCCCGACGGCGGGTTCGTTTTTGGTTCACTCCATTCCCCGCGCCGGGAGCGCCGCCGTCCCCGGCGGCTTTGAGCCAACGAACGGCAATGCGCCAGGATCCATCCCCACCCGCCATCACCAGATCGGTGGCCGCGCAAAGTTGGCGAAGACGTCGGCACTCCGCCACCGGTCGGTTTTCCCCGTCATTCGCAGATTTGCAAATAACACCCGCCCATTATGCCGGCAAAACAGCGAAATTAGCCCTGTTTTCCCAGACCCGAAGCCGCCGGAGGGTCGCGCCGGGTTGGCACCGGCCCTGCTTGAACAGGATTGCGGTTTCACGGCCGCTCATCCGCGCATGAAGATCAACCTCCCAAACGCCCGGCTTGCCGCCGCCACCCTCGTCGAGGTGGTGGCCGCCGTGGCTGTGCTCGCCATCTCGGCCGGCGGCCTGATGGCGGCGATGGCCAGCGGCTTTCACACCATGCACATGACCCGCGAAAACCAGCGGGCCACGCAAATCCTCATGGAACAGGCGGAGATGATCCGGCTCTACAACTGGAACCAGGTCACCAACCCCGGCTTCATTCCGCCGCAGTTCACCGAGCTGTATGACCCGCACGCCGCCGGCGGCAACGTGGGCTGCACCTACACCGGACGGGTGTTCATTACGACGGTGCCCTTCACTGCCAGCTACGCCCCCAATCTGCGCCAGGTCACCGTCCGCGTGAGCTGGGCCACCAAGGGCATCCAACGCACCCGCGAACTCACCACGCTCGTCTCGAAGGACGGCCTGCAAAACTATGTTTATTAAGCCGGTCCAACGGTGCGGCGGCTGGACGCTGCTCGAGATGATGATCGCCGTCACGGTCTTCTCGATTGCCGGCGCGGCGGTCGGGGCCACCTACCTGTTCGGCCTCCGCAGCTTCCAGGCCATCTCGAACTACGCCCAGCTCGACCAGCAGAACCGCGAGGCCATGGACCTGCTCACCCGGGAAATCCGCCAGGCCAATTCCGTCACCGCCTACCAGAACGGGGCCAACAGCTTTCTGACGCTGGTGGACGGCAACCGCGTGCCCATCACCTACACCTTCAACGGCGCCACCCGGCAGTTCATCCGCACCTCGAACAACGTGCCGCGCGTGCTGCTCGAGGATTGCAGCCTCCTGGCCTTCAACCTCGGGATGCGCCCCCCCAACACCAATTTCGGCTACTACCCCACGACCAACGTCAACCTGGCGAAGATCGTGGACCTGACCTGGCGCACCAGCCGGGAACTGCCCGGCGGCATCATCAACAGCGAAAACATCCAGACCGCCCGCATCGTCATCCGCAAACAAAAGGTTCAACAATGAAACTCCAAATCTCCCGTCGTTCCGCCCGGCAGGGCACCAGCCTGCTGGTGGCGCTGTTTCTCACCACCATCCTCGCGGTGACCATCGCCGGCTACCTCAAGCACGCGCAACAGCAGCAATACATCAGCGCCCGCTCGCAGGTGTGGAATGCCTCGCTCATCGCCGCCGAGGCCGGCATCGAGGAGGCGCTCCAACACCTCAACAGCAACACCAACGGCCTGGCCGCCGACGGCTGGGTGCAATCGGGCAGCGCCTTCACGCTGAACCGCACCCTCACCCCCAGCCTGCGTTACCGCGTCACCATCAACGCCGCCAGCCCCAGCCGGCCCGTCATCACCTCGCAGGCGTTCATCTCCTCGCCGGTGCTGGCGTCCGCCCCCTTCCTGGACCTCGGCTTCGCCCAGATCGGCTCGGCCAACTACAGCGTCAACCGCGCGCCCCGGGAAATCACCCGCGCCGTCCGCGTCGAGGCCGGCCGCAGCGGTCTGTTTCAGAAGGCCATGGTTGCCCGGCGCACCATTGACATGAACGGCAACAACGTCATGACCGACAGCTTCGATTCCACCTCCTCCCTCTACAGCCTGAATGGCCGCTACGACCCGGCGCGCGCCCGCGACAACGGCGACGTGGCCAGCAACGCGAGCATCTTGAACGCCGTCAACATCGGCAACGCCAACATCTATGGCCGCGTGGCCGTGGGTCCGGGCGGCACCGTGGCGGTCGGCGCCAACGGCGGGGTGGGCACCCGGTTGTGGCAGTTGTTCAACAAAGGCATCCAGCCCGGGTATTTCAGCGACGACATGAACTTCACCTTCCCCACCATCACCCTGCCCGCCGGCTCGACCGGCTGGGAAACGCCCACCGGCGGCACGGTCACCCTGACCAATTTCGTGCTCGGCGCGAGCACCACCACCTCGGCCACCTACCCGAATCCCCCGCCGCCGACCGGCGTTCAGACCAACGTCACCTACGTGACCGTCAGCACGTTGCCGGTTCCAGTGCCCTACGGCACCGTCACCAACGTCACCACCTCCCGCGTCACCACCAGCACCTATCCCGCGCCGGGCACGTATGTGGGCACGGTCGAAGTCGTCGGAAACCGCTACCGCTACTTCCAGATCACCGGGCGGACCTACACCTACCCCAGCTTCACCTACACCTACAGCCTCACCACCACCAACCTCGTCACCTCTACCAAGACCTATCAGTATGTGCTCAACGGCAACCCGGTGACCAGCGCGCCCCGCCGCTATTACGTCAGCAGCCTGTCGGGCAGCGTGCTCGTGCGGGGCAACGCGCAACTGGTCGTCGGCGGCAACGTATCCCTGACCGGGCAGGACGTCTTTGAAGTGGCCTCGGATGGCCAGATCGAAATGTGGGTCGGCGGGAACGAGGTCAAGCTGGCCGGCAACGGCGTGGTCAATCGCAGTGGCTACGCCCAGAACTTCCTGCTCTGGGCCACCGACAATGTCCGGGACTTCTCCCTCAACGGCAACGGCGAGTTCACCGGCATCCTGGTCGCGCCCAACGCGGCGGTCCGGATGAACGGCGGCGGCAACTCCGTCCAGGACTTCATCGGCGCGCTCATCGCGGACACCATCACCATGAACGGCCACTTCAAGTTCCACTACGACGAGGCGCTGCGGAACTACCGCAACAACGGGCGCTTCCTCATCACGCGCTGGGACGAGGTGCCCGCCAGCCAGTTGGCGAACAATTGAGCGCCGGCCTCACCCGCGGGGGCGGGGCGCCGGGCGCCGCTGCCGCACGAACTCCACCCACGCGGCCATCCCCTCGCCGGTGCGGGCGGACAGCTCGAAGATTCTCGCGTGATGGCTGATGCGGCGCAGATTGGCGAGCGCCTGCCCGCGGTCAAAACCCGCCGCCGCCGCCAGGTCGGTCTTGGTGATGACGGCCGCATCGGCGGAATGAAACATCGGCGGATACTTGAGCGGCTTGTCCTCGCCCTCGGTGGTGGCCAGCAGCACCACCCGCAGGTGTTCCCCCAGATCGAAATCCGCCGGGCAGACGAGGTTGCCCACATTCTCGATGATGAGCAGGTCAAGCGGCGCGTCCCCCAGCCGTTCGAGGGCGCGGGCCACCATTGCGGCTTCGAGATGGCAGACGGTGCCGGTGTTGATCTGCACCACGGGCACGCCGGCGTCCCGCAGCCGGGCCGCGTCGTTGTCCGTCGCCAGATCCCCCACAATCACGCCCGCCCGCACCTGGCCGGCCAGCCGGGCGCAGGTTTCCCGGATGAGGGTGGTCTTGCCCGAGCCGGGTGAAGACAGGACGTTCAACACGAACAGCCCGCGCGCGCGAAACCAGCCGCGATTCTGCTCGGCCAGACGGTCGTTCTGCTCCAACAGCGAGCGGTTCAACTCCAGCGAGCGGGTTCCGTGCCCGTGGGCCGGTGCGGGCGCGTGATGGTGATGGTGATGCTGACCATGACCGTGCGCGTGACCGTGGCTGTGTTCGTGGTCGTGTTCGTGGTCATGGGCGGGACCGCTGAAAGTCGCTTCGCCACCCATTCCGCATCCGCATTCCTTGCACATGATCGTTCTCCGGTTGTTGAGAGTTTGGCCGGGGTTTCACTCGATTTCCACCGCCGCAATGCGCAGCTCCCGTCCGCGCCGCGCCTCGGCCCCGGGACCGCGGCAGCGGGGGCAGGGCTGAAGCCAGTCCTGGCAATCGAACTCCGCCGCGCAGGCCGGGCACCAGCGCGCGCCGGGCGTGCTCTCGATCTCGAGGGCCGCGTCCGCCAGCGGAGTATCGCGCCGGACCGCGTCCCACGCAAACCGCAGCGCCGCGGGCACCACGCCGCTCAACACTCCCACGCACAAATGCAGCCGCACCACGCGCGCGGCGCCGTGCGCGCGGGCGGTTTCCGCCGCCAGACGGACGGCTTCGGCCATGATGGAAACCTCGTGCATGAGCCAGCGTCAGTGTGCGGCGGGGACGCCCGCCCGCGCAACGCGATTTCCGGGGTTGTGTCCGCCGCCGCCCCGCTGGTTGAATCGCCGCATGACGGCCGCCGCCTCCCCTGCCCGCCTCCGCCTGGCGGTGGGCGGCGTGGTGCAGGGCGTCGGCTTCCGGCCCTTCGTCCACCGGCTGGCCACCGAACTCGGGCTGGCCGGCTGGGTGGCCAACTCCCCCCAGGGCGTGCTCCTCGAAGTCGAGGGGCCGCGCGGCGTGGTGGAGGCATTCGCGCGCCGGCTGCGCGCCGAACGGCCTCCGCAGAGCGTCATCACCAGTTGCGAGGCCACCTGGCTGGATGCCACCGGGCGGAACGGCTTCGTCATCCGCCCGAGCGATCCCGCCGGGGCTGCCACCGCGCTCGTGCTGCCCGACATCGCCACGTGCAGGGAATGTCGCCGCGAACTTTTCGACCCGGCGAACCGGCGGTTCCGTTACCCCTTCATCAATTGCACCCATTGCGGGCCGCGCTTCAGCCTCCTCGAGGCGCTGCCCTACGACCGGCCCAACACGACGATGCGTGGGTTCCGCCTGTGCGCGGAGTGCCGCGCGGAATATGAGAACCCGCGCGACCGGCGGTTCCACGCGCAGCCCAACGCCTGTCCGCGTTGCGGGCCGCGGCTCGAACTGTGGGACGCCGGAGGCGCGGCCTTGTTCGGCGGCGATGACGCCCTGCGCGCGGCGGCGCAGGCGCTGCGCCGGGGGCGCATCGTGGCGGTCAAGGGCGTGGGTGGTTTCCACCTGATGGTGGACGCGCGGAACGCGGCGGCGGTGGCGCGGCTGCGCGAGCGCAAGCGGCGCGGGGCCAAGCCGTTTGCCGTGCTGTTTCCCGACCTGGCGGCGGTGCGCGGGGTTTGCGAAGTGTCCGAACTGGAGGCGCGTTTGCTGGAATCGCCGGAAGCGCCCATCGTCCTGCTGGCGCGCCGTCCGGAGACGGTTTCAGCCGGGATTGCCGACGCCGTGGCTCCCGGCAACCCCAACCTCGGCGTGCTGCTGCCGTCCAACCCGCTGCACCTCCTGCTGCTGGCGGAACTCGGTTTCCCCGTCGTCGCCACCAGCGGCAACCTGAGCGATGAACCGCTCTGCACCGACGAACGCGAGGCCCTGGCGCGGCTGTGTGGCATCGCCGACCTCTGGCTGGTGCATGACCGGCCCATCGCCCGGCCCGTGGATGATTCGATTGTGCGGGTCATGCTGGACCGCGAACTGGTGCTGCGCCGGGCGCGCGGTTACGCGCCGCTGCCCGTTCGGGTGACGAGTGACGGGTGGCGGGTGGCCGGTGACGAAGTCGGGCACATGGCCCAGCCCGTCACCCCTCACTCGTCACCCGCCACCATTTTGGCCGTGGGCGCGCATCTGAAGAACACGGTGGCGCTGGCGGTGGGCGAGAACGCGTTCCTCAGCCAGCACCTCGGCGACCTCGAGACGGAGCCGGCACACGCGGCGTTCCGCCGGGCGGCGGCGGACCTGCCGCGCCTTTACGCGGCCACACCTGAAATCGTGGTGGCGGATTCGCATCCCGATTACCTCTCGACGCGGCTGGCGGAGGAACTGGCCGCGCGGGACGGCGGCCCGCGCCTCGTGCGGGTGCAACACCATCTGGCGCACGCCCTCGCCTGCCTCGCGGAAAACGAAGTCGCGCTGCCCGCGCTGGGCGTGGCGTGGGACGGCACCGGCTACGGCGAGGACGGCACCATCTGGGGCGGAGAATTTTTCCGCGTCACGCCCAGTTCGGTCGAGCGGGTGGCGAGTTTGCGCTCCTTTCCACTGCCCGGGGGGGACGCCGCCGCGCGCGAACCGCGCCGCGCCGCGCTCGGCCTGTTGCAGGAAGCCGCCGGGACTGGCGTGGAATGGGCGGTGCCGCTGCAACCGGTGGTGGGCCGATGGTTTGCGGCGCGCGAGGCGGCGTGGGTGCGGGCGGCGCTGGCGCGCGGCGTCAACGCGCCGCGCTGCTCGAGCATGGGACGGTTGTTCGACGCGGTGGCGGCCTTGCTCGGGCTGCGCGGGCGCAACGAATTCGAGGGCCAGGCGGCGATGGAGCTGGAGTTTGCGGCGGCGGGCATCGGCGCGGTGGACGGTTATGAACTGCCGCTGGTCGCCGGCCCGTCCGTTCCGGTGCTGGATTGGGAACCGGTGTTGCGCGGACTGGCGGCCGACCAGGCGACACGGGTGCCCGTGGGGGTGAGGGCCGCCAGGTTCCACGAGGCGCTGGCGGCGGCGGTGGTCACGGTGGCCCGGGCGACGGGCGAAAATCGGGTGGCGTTGAGCGGCGGTTGCTTTCAGAATCGGCGGCTGACGGAACGGACGGTGGCCCGGTTGCGCGGAGCGGGCATCGCGGTTTATTGGCATCAACGCGTGCCGCCCAATGACGGGGGCGTTGCGCTGGGGCAGGTGGTGGCCGCCCGTCGTTCCGGTCTGATGTCACCCATCACTGTCATCCTTTAACTTCATCCAGCCATGTGTCTCGCAGTGCCCGGCAAAGTGGAAAGCATCCGCGGCGAGGATCCGCTCACACGGATGGGCCGCGTCAACTTCGGCGGCATCATCCGCGAGGCCAGCCTCGCCTACGTGCCCGACGTGCGAGTGGGCGATTACGTCATCGTGCATGTCGGCTTCGCCCTGAACAAGGTGGACGAGGCCGAGGCGCAGAAGGTCTTCGCCTATCTGCGGCAAATGGACGGGCTGGAGGAATTGCAACCGGCGGCGCCGGACGCGCGGGAGGGCGGGCCGTGAAATATCTCGACGAATACCGCGACGGCGAACTGGCGCAAAAGCTCGCCCGCGAAATCCACCGGGTCACCACGCGCCCGTGGACCCTCATGGAGGTGTGCGGCGGCCAGACGCACGCGATCGTGAAGTTTGGCATTGATGAACTGCTGCCCCCCGCCATCACGCTGATTCACGGCCCGGGCTGCCCGGTCTGCGTGACGCCGCTCGAGGTGATTGACCAGGCGCTCGCCATTGCCGCGCGGCCCGGCGTCATCTTCGCCTCCTTTGGCGACATGCTGCGCGTGCCGGGCAGCACCACGGATTTGCTGACGGTGAAGGCGCGGGGCGGCGATGTGCGGATCGTGTATTCGCCGCTGGACGCGGTGAAGCTGGCGGCCCAGCACCCGGACCGCGAGGTGGTGTTCTTCGGGGTCGGGTTCGAGACGACCGCGCCGGCGACGGCGATGGCGGTGTATCAGGCGGCGCAACAGGGATTGAAAAACTTCTCACTGCTCGTCTCGCATGTGCTGGTGCCGCCGGCCATCGAGGCGCTGATGACGTCGCCGGAGTGCCGGGTGCAGGGCTTTCTCGCCGCCGGGCACGTCTGCGCGGTGATGGGCTACGAGGAATATCTGCCGCTGGCGGCGAAACACCGCGTGCCCATCGTGGTGACCGGCTTCGAGCCGCTCGACATCCTGCAGGGCATCCTGATGGTCGTGCAGCAGCTCGAAAGCGGGCGCGCGGAAGTCGAGAACCAATACGTCCGCGCGGTGCGCCGCGAGGGCAACCGGCCCGCCCAGGAACTGGTGGGGAAAGTGTTCCGGGTGGTGGCGCGCAAATGGCGCGGCGTGGGCGAGATTCCCGCGAGCGGCCTGGGGCTGGCGCCGGATTACGCGGCGTTTGACGCCGCGCGTCGGTTCGGCGTGGCGGACCGTGCGGTGGCCGAGCCGGCGGAGTGCATCGCGGGGCTGGTCCTGCAGGGGTTGAAGAAACCGCACGAGTGCGCGGCCTTCGGCACGCGTTGCACCCCGGAACACCCGCTCGGCGCGACGATGGTGTCCAGCGAGGGCGCGTGCGCGGCCTATTACCGCTATCGCGGGCGGGCGGCGGGCGGCGGAGTCGGGAAGCCCGCTTGAACCGGGCCGCCGCGCGGGCGGCTTCACTCCACGGTGATGGGCCGCGTGGCCCGGTGCGTCCGGCCAAAGGCATCCGTCGCCTCGACGCACAGCAGATGGTTGCCCGGCGGCAAGGCCTGCGGCAACGCGCCCTTCCACAGATGCGGCGACCGGATGGGCGCGGACAACCGCCGCCACGGCGCGTCCGGTTTGGCGGGTTCGCGGTCATACGCCGCCTGATACATGGGGTCCACCTCGCGGACTTTTTCCAGCGTGAGCCAGTCGCCGCGATGATTCACGCGCAGCCGGACGCGGGATTTTTCCGAGCCGTTGAACACGTTGACATGCACGGCCAGGCCGGCGGTCTGCGCGGCGGGCGCGCGGTCGGGCGCGGTGATGGTCATTTGATGGTCCGCCGGGCGGCGCGCGGCGCGGAAGTCCACCGTCACGCCCCGGTCCTTGAAGGTGAGGATGGACCAGCCGTTGGGCGCGCCGTCGCGCATCGTCGTGTGGGGAATCCCGAATTCATCCGGCTGCCCCGTCCACCAACTGCCGCAGGCGGTGACGTTGACGACGTGGTGATGCGGCTCGACGCCGCGCCAGCCGTCCTCCGCGCGGAGATAGCGGTGCTCATGGTAATGCGTGTGACCCGAGATGCTGAAGGCGTAGGGCCGCCGCTCGATGAGGCGATAAACCTCCTCCGCGTTCTTCATGTCGTTCAACGGGACGTGCATCATGAGGACGACGAGCTGTTGGGCGGGCACATGGGCGAGATCGTTGCTCAACCAAGTCAGTTGTCGCGCGCTGATCGCGGGCCGCCAGGTGACGTGCGCGGGGCTGCGTTCGGCGGGCGGCACCCAGTGGATGTTGTTCAACGCGATGAAATGCACCGGGCCGTAGTCGAACGAAAACCAGCTCGGCCCGTAGATGCGGTTGTAGGTGTCGTCGTGCTCGGCGGGCGTGGGCGCGTCCGTGTTCACGTCGTGGTTGCCGATGACGTTCCACCACGGCAGCCCGATGAGGGCGACGGCGGCGTTGTGCGCGGGCATCACGTCGAGGTTGTCGAACACGATGTCGCCGAGGGTGACGCCGAATTTCGCGCGGGTGCGGCCCGCGACCTCGGCCACGATGTCCTGTTTGAAATAATCCACCTCGCGCAGGTCGCGCGGCTGGGTGTCGCCGAAGAAAATCGCCTCGAACGCGTCCGGCTCGCGCTGCCGCCGCAGGGGGAAATCAATGCGCTCTGGCAGCGGCCCGCTGGGGGCCAGGCCGGCGTAACGCAGCTTCGGCGAGCCGTCCGGCTTGTGCGTGTGGGAAAAGCGCGGCAGTTGGTGCGCGTCCACCGGCGGCATGTAACCGCGCGGCTTCACCACGAAGAACGTGGTCTCGCCGTCCCCCAGCAACGGCAGTTCCCAGCGGCCCGCGCGGTCGGTCGCGGTCACGTCGCGCTGGTTCGAGACGCGGACGTTGGCCAGGCCGCGTTCGTTGGCATCGCGGCGGCCATTGCCATTGCGGTCCTCGAAGACCACGCCGCGGGCGAATGGCGTTTCCGCCGCGAGGGGGGTGTGGCTGATGGCGAAACCGCCGGCCATCATGACCAGCATGGCGAGGAACCAGATGCGCTTCATGCGGCGAGCCTACGGGAAGCCATCCGCCGGGCCAAATGACTTTTCCGTGGCGGCGCTGCGGCGGCTCGGTAGAGCGCCGCCGGCCATGACCGTTCGTTTCCAGTTGGCGGCTTTCCGCCGAAAGCCGCTACGGCACCGGAGCGCGGGCTTCCGCCCGCTTCGGCGTCGCTAGCCCGGATATTTCACACTCCGGGGGCCGGAGCGCCGGTGGGTAACCGGCTTATCGCGGTAAAACCTCCCAAGCCGGTCACAGACCGGCGCTCTGCTCGGTCGGCATTTCGTGCGGAGGGTGAAATATCCGGGCTGGGCGGTTGGATGTTGAAGCGGCGTGAACGCCGCGCTCCGGGGAGGAGCGCCGCCGTCCCGGCGGCTTTGGGCGGACGAACGTGATGGCAGCCCGGGCCAATCACCAACCGGCCCTCCGCCAGAAAGTCTCCCGCCCGCCGGCGCAAACTCGTTGGGCTTGGCAACAACTGCCATCCGCAACGGGAACAAAATCACTTCAATTTCGGCCAAAAAACGGATTGGCGGAGTTTTCGCATTTCGGCTTTCAATTGGGGCAACGATACAACCAGAGGACACCGCCCGGCACCACAAGCCTGAACCCGCATCCGATTATGAAACAATCATCTATTTCCCGCCGGCATCAGTCGCTGCTTGCGGGGGCATGTTTAACGGCGGTTTTGGTGACCGACGTGACGGCGCAGGGCTTGCTCAACATCGGCTTTGAAGGGCCGCCGGTTCAGCCGCCAGGAACGAGCACTTATGTGCAGTCATATTTCGAAGCTGGCATGTGGTTCACGCCAATTGGAGGAGTCTCCCCGGAAAATGGTTTTGGACGTGATGGCGGTGGATTTGTGTCGGCTCCCGATAATGGCACATCATTCCTCGCGACTACCCTCGGCGACTCGCTGTCCTTCGGCTTCACCGACGAAAGCTTGTTCGATCTGGTGGCGGTGGACTTGGCGGAATACAGCACCGTGCTGTCCGATCCGGCCACGGTGCAATTCATCGGCTACTTTGCGGATGGCAGCACCATTCTCCAAGGCTTCACGACGGACGGCGTCATTGACGGAACCGGGCCGCTGGCGGATTTCCAAACCTTCTATTTTAGCGCGGGCTGGGTGGGATTGACGCGGGTGGAAGTGCCGGGCTTTGGGTGGTCGCTGGACAATCTGGTGGTGCGGCATCCGAGTGGTATCCCCGAGCCGGCCACGCCGGGGCTATGGCTGCTGGGCGCGTCGGCATTGTGGGGCTTCCGTCCGTCCCGCCCCCGCCCGCCCGGGGCATCGTAGCCCGTCCGGCAGCGGCCAAATTGCGCTCCTCGGCGGCAAAGGACGTCACGCCGGCGCTGGCGCGCGGACGGCCTCGTCTGCGGCGGCGTTCCCCCTGCGACCGGTCTTCGTTCCGTCCGGGAGCGTTGGTGAAGTTCGGGAGTGGCTGCGGATGGGGACATCCGCGCCCCGTCCGTTGGCAACGCCATCAAGTCTGGAAGCTGCAAATTGTCACCCGCGTCTTGTCACTGTCACGCGGGCGCCTTCCCCATTCCAACCGCATCGTTCCGGCTGAGGGCGAGTTCGCGGGCGGTCCGCCCGTGCTCCGGCGGCAAGGGAACGGCGGGACTATTTTCCGCAGCACTGTTTGAACTTCTTGCCGCTGCCGCAGGGGCAGGGATCGTTGCGGCCGACTTTCGGGCCGGTGCGGACGGGCCTGGCTTTTTCCAGTTGTTGGGCGGCTTCGCTGACGACGTCGCTGGCTTTGCTCTTGACCGGCGGCGCGCCCGCCCCCGCGCCCCCGAACGCGCTGCTGTCCTGATGCAGGGTCTGCTGCGGCGCGTTGCGGAGGAAGTTCTCGAACGCCATCAGCGAGGAGGCGCTGCGGAAGATGTTGTGGCAGATGGCGGATTTGATGTTGACCATCAGCTCGTCGAACATCTTGAACGCCTCGGCCTTGTATTCGATGAGCGGGTCGCGCTGGCCGTGCGCGCGGAGGCCGATGCTGTAGCGGAGGCTGTCCATCTCGTAGAGGTGCTCCTGCCACAGCTTGTCAATGGCGGTGAGGATGGTGTAGCGCTCGACGGCCTGAAGCGCCTCGGGTTGCTCGAAGCTGATCTTGAGTTCGTAGGCCCGGCGCACGGCGTCGGTGATGAAGTTGCAGACGGCGAACTGCTGCGGGGAGAGGCCGTCGTAGAGCGAGCCGGGCACGGGCGCCTCCTGGCCGGCGGCGGCGGCCTTCAGGAATTCGCCCTCGGGAATCCCCAGCGGGAAGTTCAGGTTCACCCAGTCGGCCAGCGCGCGCAGTTTCCAGTCGGCGCCCTCGGGGTTGGCGGTGGTGTGCTCGGCGACCTTTGAGACGACGACCTCCTCCATGATGTCCATGAGCCGGTCGCGGACGTCGTCGCCGTGGATGACCTGGTTGCGGAAGCCGTAGAGGACCTCGCGCTGCTTGTTCATCACGTCGTCGTATTCGAGGGTGCGCTTGCGGATCTGGAAGTTGTGCTGTTCGACGCGTTTCTGGGCCTGCTCGATGGAGCGGTTGAGCAGGGGGTGCTCGAGTTCCTGGCCCTCCTCCAACCCCATGCGCTCCATGTATTTGACGATCTTGTCGGAGCCGAACAGCCGCATGAGGTCGTCCTCCAGCGAGATGAAGAAATGCGAGCTGCCGGGGTCGCCCTGGCGCGAGCAGCGGCCCCGCAACTGGCGGTCAATGCGGCGGGATTCGTGGCGCTCGGTGGCGAGGACGTGCAGGCCGCCGAGGTCGGCGACGCCGGGGCCGAGTTTGATGTCGGTGCCGCGGCCCGCCATGTTGGTGGCGATGGTGACGGCGCCGCGCTGGCCGGCGCGGGCGACGATTTCGGCCTCCTGCTGGTGGAATTTGGCGTTCAGCACCGAATGCACAATGCCGGCCTTCTGCAACATCCGGGAGAGGTGCTCGCTGACCTCGACGGAGATGGTGCCGACGAGGATGGGGCGGCCCTGGGCGTGGATTTCCTGAATTTCCTTCAGCACGGCGTTGAACTTCTCCCGCTTGGTCTTGTAAACCGAATCGTTCCGGTCCTTGCGAATGCAGGGTTTGTTGGTGGGAATGACGAGCACGCCCAGTTTGTAGATGTCGAAAAATTCCTGCGCCTCGGTTTCTGCGGTGCCGGTCATGCCCGCGAGCTTGGCATACATGCGGAAATAGTTCTGGATGGTGATGGTGGCGAGGGTCTGCGTCTCGCGCTCGATGGCCACGCCCTCCTTCGCCTCGACGGCCTGGTGCAGCCCGTCGCTCCACCGGCGGCCCGTCATCAGGCGGCCCGTGTTCTCGTCCACGATGATGACCTTGTTGTCCTGGACGACGTATTGCACGTCCTTCGAGTAGAGGCAGTAGGCCTTGAGCAACTGGCCGATGGCGTGGATTTTCTGGGCCTTGGCCTCGTAATCGGCCTGGAGTTTCTGCTTCAACTCGAGCCGTTTGCGGGGGTCGGTTTCCGGGCCGTTGTCAATGTTGTGGATTTCGGTGGCGAGGTCGGGCAGGACGAAGGCGTCGGGGTCGCCGGGGCTGATGGCGTTGCGGCCTTTTTCGGTCAGGTCGGCCTCGTTGCTCTTTTCGTCCATGGCGAAGAAGAGTTCCTCCTTCTCCGCGTAAAGCTGCGTCTTGCGCTGGTCGGCGTGGAGGCGCAGTTCGGCGGCGTTCATGAGGCGGACGTTCTCGGGCTCCTCGAGAAGCTGGGCGAGTTCCGCGCTGCGGGGCTGGCCGCATTTGACGCGGAACAGGAGCAGGCCGGCGTGCAGCTCCAGTTCGCCGGGGTTCTCCGGGCGCTGGCCGTCGGCCCCGCGCAGTTTCCCGAGCAGTTCCTTCGCCTCCTTGATAAAGCGCGAGCAGAGCCGCTCCTGGTTGCGGACGAGGGCTTCGACGGCCGGTTTCCATTTCGTGTAGATCTCGTCGTAACTGTGGACGGCGGGGCCGCTGATGATGAGCGGGGTGCGCGCCTCGTCAATGAGGATGGAGTCCACCTCGTCCACAATCGCGTAGTAATGCCCGCGCTGGACCTGCTCCTCCTTGCGGACGGCCATGCCGTTGTCGCGGAGGTAATCGAAGCCGAACTCGGCGTTGGTGCCGTAGGTGATGTCGCAATAATACTGCGCGCGGCGGACCGGGGGGGGCTGGTCGTGCAGGATGCAGCCGACGGTGAGGCCGAGGAATTGATACACCGCGCCCATCCATTCCGAGTCGCGCGCGGCCAGGTAGTCGTTGACGGTGACGACGTGGACGCCGCGGCCGGTGAGGGCGTTGAGATAGACGGGGAGGGTGGCGACGAGGGTCTTGCCCTCGCCGGTGGCCATTTCCGCGATGCGGCCGGTGTGCAGGGCGTAGCCGCCGATGAGCTGGACGTCGAAGGGGATCATTGCCCAGGTGAGTTCATGCCCGCGCACGGTGATTTTCGCCTGCCGATCGGTCAGGCGGCGGCAGGCGTTCTTCACGACGGCGAAGGCCTCGGGGAGGATCTCCGTGAGGGCGGCCTGGAGTTCGGCGTTGTCTTGAATCGCGGAGAGCCGGGCTTTCCAGTCGGCGGTCTTCTGGCGGAGGGCGTCGTCGGACAGCGAATGGAGTTCCGCCTCGAGGGCGTTGATGCGGTCCACCAGCGGACGCAGGCGCCTGACCTCGCGGTCGTTCTTGGTGCCGAAGACTTTCTTGATGAGCATCCCGATCATAATTCAGCCTGTGAAAACGGTCGCAAACAGGGGCGGGACGCTACGCCGAAAGGCCGGGACCGTCAAAGCTATTACCGGACGGGCTGGCAACGCCGGGGCGCATCCGGGCGCCGCCTCCGGTGTCCCGGAGGGACACAACCTGAACCGCCATGGGTGCGCACCCACGGAAGCCCGACGAAACACCTTCGACCCCGCCGGGGGCGCACATGTTTTCGATCTCCCACCGTGGGTTGGCCCCCACGGCGATTCACGTTTGACCGCTTCGCGGTCGGAATTCGGGGGCAGTGCCGAGCTGCGCCCTCAACGCTGACCGAGTTGTTGCATCCAGGCGGAAAGGAGTTGCGCCGCCCACCCCAGCAACAGCAGGCCGCCGGTGAACACCGCCCAGACGCCGCCCACCCACAGCCCGGCCACCCAGCCACGCCCGCCCGTCAGGCGCGCGAGGGCCACCGCCCGGACCGCGACCATCCAGAGGGCGAAAACGTCCACCATCAGCAGCGTGTTGTGGAGCTGGTTGGCGGGGTCGAATTGCGGCAGCAACAGGATCACGCCGGGTCCGGTGAACTGGGTGCGCAACGCCAGACACATGCCGCCCTTCACCAGCACGCCGAGCGCGAGAACCATCAGCGACAAACCCGCCGCCTCGACGCCTTTGAGGTAAGGCAGGGGGCGGCGCAGAATCCACGCCGCGCCCGCCCACAGCACCAGCCCGCCCCAGAAGGGCGACAGCCCCGCGACGAACAGCGGCGTCAGCACGCCTTGCGCAAGCTGGCCGACGACCGCGAAGCGTTCCATCTGCCCGATGAATTGATCCACGTCGGCCTGGGTCATGACGCCGCGGTCCAATTGCGGCTGAAATTGCTTCTGCATTGCGGCGCGCTGGACCGCGAGCAGTTCCGGTTGCGCCCAGTCGGTGGAAAACAGCAATCCGGCCACGAGCCAGCAGGCGAGCACATAGGTTACGACGGGCGCCACCCAGAGCGTGTGACGGACGGGCTGGCCCGCCAGCCCGGCAAACAGCCGGCCCGGCGCGAAGAATACCTGCGCCAGCCGCGTCGCCAGACCCGGTTCGGTGGCGGGGGTAGGGGAGGGGTTCATCGCAGGTCGCCCGTCACAAGCTGGTCAGCCGCAGCAGTTCCTTGACGCGCGTTTCGATGTCCGCGCGGGTGATGCGCGTGGTGCGCGTCAGGCCGAACCCCTCGCAACAAAACGAGGCTGTCACGCTGCCATAGAGCAGGGCGCGGCGGAGATTCGCTTCGATGGGGCCTTTCGAACCGGCGAGATACCCCATCAGCCCGCCGACGAAGGAATCGCCCGCGCCGGTCGGGTCCACGACTTTCTTCAGCGGATAGGCGGGCGCGAGAAACAGGCCGCCGGGGCCGGAAAGAATCGCGCCGTGTTCGCCTTTCTTGATGATGACGTATTTGGGGCCGAGCCGGTGCAGCTTGGGCAGCGCGGCGACGAGGTTGTCTTCCTTCACCAGTTGCTGTGCTTCGCTGTCGTTGAGGACGAACAAGTCCACGCGCTTGAGCAGGCGGAGCAGGTCGTTCAGCGCGATGTTCAGCCACAGGTCCATCGTGTCGGCGGCGACGAACCGGGGCCGGCGCATCTGGTCGAGCACATGGTGCTGGAGGGCGGGGGCGATGTTGGCCAGCAGCACAAACGGCAGCGCGCGGTGGGCGTCGGGCAGGTCGGGGGAGAAGGTTTCAAACACGCCCAGCTCGGTGGCGAGCGTGCGGCGGCGGTTCATGTTCAACTCGTATTCGCCGGACCAGTGGAAGGTCTTGCCCGGTTTGACCTGCAACCCGCGCAGGTCCAGTCCGTGCCGCCGGTAAAGCGACGTGTATTTGCGCGGGAAATCATCGCCCACCACACCCACGAGACTCACTGAAGCGAAGAAGCTCGCCGCCACCGCCGCGTGGCTGGCGGAGCCGCCGAGCAGGCGCGGGTTGCTGGCCCGGGGGGTCTTGATGGAATCCAACGCGGTGCTGCCGACGATCAATACGCTCATACAACGGGGGTGCTTGTGCGGGCCGGAAGCTAGGGGAAGCGGCGGCGGCTGGAAAGCCCCTTGTTCCCGCCGTCCCGCCCGGCCGCACGACGCGCAACCCTGAACCCGAATACCGGAGTTGAACCCCGCGACGCGGCAGGAGCGCGGTCTTCAGGCCGCATCAACCTGCGCCGCACTGCGGTCAGCCGAACGCACAAAATCTTTCGGACGGTGAAGCGGCGTGAACGCCGCGCTCCCTTGTGACGCCGCGCACCGATAAAATTTCGCGCTTCGAAATTCGGGTGAATCCAAACTCCGGGGGACAAAATCCGAAAACCGAAGGCAGTCCGAAGTCCAGCGCCCGAACCGCCCGCGCGGCGGGGCCGGCCGCGAAGCCCTTTCCCCGAACCGGAGCGCCGGCGTCCCCGCCGGCTTTGGGCGAACGCAGGCCGGTCACCGCCCGGTCGCCGGGATGGCAGCGCCTTGCAGATCGGACAGGCAAAGCCGACGAGGACGCCCGCGCTCCGTCCGGTTCGGGGGGCAATGCGCGAAGAGTGGTTTCGGGCAATTCTTTCCCTCTGGCCGGCAACGGCTCTTTTCGGGATTCGGATTCCGGTCTTCCTGCGGGTTTCGGGATTTTGAATTTCGGGCCTGAAGCTCAATCCACCGCCACCTGCAGTTTGGTCACGCGCGCCGGGTCGGCCGCCCATTGCGCCAGCGCAGTGCCCGCTTCGGCAAAGGGCACGCAGCGGGTGAGGGTTTCCGCCGCCGGATAACGGCCGGACTCCAGCACGGCGATGACCTCGGCGAAGTTCTGCGCGGTGGCGTTGCGCGAGCCGAGGATGTCCAGTTCCTTCATCACGAAGCATTTCGTCTCGTAGCTCACCGGCTCCTTTGCGTAACCGATGTAAACCACGCGCCCCGCAAACGCGACCTCGTCCACCGCCGCGCGGAACGTGGCCGGCAGTCCGACCGCTTCGATGGCCACCGCCGGACCGTCGCCTCCGGTCAGTTCCCGCACCCGCGCGGACAGGTCCGCCGTCTGCGAGTTGATGGTCTCCGCCGCCCCCGCCCGGCGGGCCAACGCGAGCTTTGCGTCGTCCACGTCCACCGCGATGACCCGCGCCCCGCGCCCGAGGGCCGCGCCGGCGATGGCCCCGAGGCCGATCATGCCGCAGCCGAAAACCAGGACGGTGTCGGTGCTCGTCACGCGCCCGCGTTCGACGGCGTGGAAGCCGACGCTCAACGGCTCGACCAGCGCGTGTTCGGTGACGGACAGCTTCGGCGAGGCGATGATTTTCTCCCACGGCATGGTGATCCATTCGGTCAACGCGCCGTCGCGTTGGACGCCGAGGGTTTGGTTGTGGCGACAGGCGTTGACGCGGCCCGCGCGACACGAGGCACAGCGTCCGCAGGTCGTGTAGGGCACCACGGTCACCACCTGGCCGGGGCGGAAGCGGTCCGGCACCGCCGGCCCGGCGACGACGACTTCCGCGGCGATTTCGTGGCCGGGAATGCGCGGATAGGTGACGAGCGGATTGAGGCCGCGAAAGGTGTTCAAGTCCGAGCCGCAGAAACCCAGCCGGCGGACGCGCAACAGCACTTCGCCGGGCGCGGGTTCGGGTTGCGGACGCTGCACCCAGGCGGTCTGGCCGGGCGCGGTGATGACGAGGGCGTTCATAAACGGTAGGCCGCGACGGCGGTTTCACCGAGGAGACGGGCCTGTTCGGCGGGGGAGAGTTCGGCGGCCCAGTTCGTGACCAGTTCCCGCCACCGCGCATAACCGCACGCGACGAGGCACACCGGCCAGTCGGAGCCGAACATCAGCCGACGCGGGCCGAAGGCTTCGAGCGCGGTGTCGAAGCAGGGCCGCAACTGCGCCTCCGTCCACGTCGCGTAATCCGCCTCAGTGACCATCCCGGAGATTTTGCAATAGACGTTGGGGCGGCGGGCCAGTGCATGGAGCTGCGTCCGCCACGGCTCGATTTCGCCGCGGCGAATGGCCGGCTTGGCGAGATGGTCGAGCACGAACACCTGGTCCGGGTGCCGGTCCACGAACGCGCAGGCCACCGGCAGATGCCGCGCATAAATGAGGAGGTCATACACCAGGCCGAAGCGCTTCAGTTCGCGGATCCCACGGTTGAAATCGTCGCGCAACAGGAAGCGGTCGTCCGGTTCACCCTGCACCACATGGCGGACGGCGCGGAATTTCGGTTGGCTGGCGAAGCGTTCGAGCTGCGCGGCGGCGGCGGGCGAAACAAGTTCCACCCAGCCAACCACGCCGCGGATGAAATCGTGCCGCGCGGCCAGTGCGAGCAGCCATTCGGTTTCCGCCAGTGACTGTCGCGCCTGAACAGACACCACGCCGTCCACGCGCGCGGCGGCCAGTTCGGCGGCAAGGTGTTCGGGCAGGAAATCCCGCCGGAGGGCGCGCATGGCGTCGTCAATCCAGCCGTATTCGTCCGGCGTGTAGCGCCAGAAATGATGGTGGGCGTCAATGGTCATGGTCAGGCGAGGTGGGGAAAATCGCGGCGCATGAGGTGTTCGTCCTTCAAGGCGCGCCAGAGTTCGGGCGGGACGGGGCGCGTGGCGGAGGCGACGTTTTCGGCGATGCGGGCGGGGTTGCCGGTGTTGAGGGCGACGGCGGCCACGCCGGGCACGGCGAGGCCGAATTGCACGCACACGTCGGCGGGGCGGGCGTCGAAACGGCGGCACACGGCGAGAAATTTCTCGCGCCAGGCGAACAGCGGGGCCTCGCGCTCCGGGTCGGGGCGGCGGTAGTCGAACCATTCGCCGCCGGTGAGAAAGCCGGCGTGGAACACGGCGGAGTTGATGAGGCCCACGCCGCGCCCGTGCAATTCGGCGAGGAACGCGAGGAGTTCCGGCGGGTGGGAATACACGGTGAGGCTGCAGGCCAGCATCACCCAGTCGAGCGGCACCAGGTCGGCGATTTCGCGGATGACGCGCCAGTTTTTCGCGCCGATGCCGACGGCGCGCACGGCGCCGGCGGCCTTCAATTCAAACAACGCCCGATACGCGCCCAGCACGTCATCCAACCGGCGGCGGCGTTCCTCGGGCGAGCGGGCGGCGGCGAGGAATTCGTCGGGGTCGTGGACGGACACGAGTTGCGGCGTGAAGTCGCCGCCCAGCAAGGCCACGCCCTGTTCATGGCACTGGCGGATGCCGGCGTAACTGATGCGGGCTTCGGCGTCGTGTCCGAGGCCCCTCCAGACGCCGCGCTCGAAGGTCGGCTCCGGGCCGCGCAACGGCACGCGATACCACCCGAGCTTGTTGCTCAACAGGACGCGGGCGGGCGGGATGCGCAGCTCGCGCAGGCAGCGGCCGATGACTTCGAGCGCGAGGCCCGCGCCGTATTTGCCGGCGGAATCGAGCACGGCGGGCACGGGCGAGTGGTGAAAAATCTCCTGAACGATGGCCTGTTTGGTGTCCTCCGGCACCACGGCGTAAAGGTTGCCGAGACAACTGGTGCCGAAGACCACGCGCGGCACGTTCAATCCGGTGCGGCCCAGCGGGTGGAGGGCGGCCGGCGAAACGGGGGCGGCGGACATGACGCCGGGAGATTAACGCGGCGACCGGCGCGGCCAACCAGAATTTGGTGGCGCAGGCGGCGCTTATCAAATTCCCGGCGACGGTTCCAAACTGGCGGCCCAGCGGAACAGAGGGCCGGGGAAGGGGCGGTGCATGGTGGGGCGGCGCCCCACCGGTGGACCGTTCAGGGAGCAGCGGGACCGGTTCCGGGAGGCGGCGGCTCACGACGAGGCGGGCGCACCGGCGCGTTGGTGGCGCGCTCGCCGGAGCGGAAGCGTTCGCGGAGCCTTTCCCCCACGGGCGGCGCGCCGTCGGGACCGGGACGGCCGGGCTGACGCAGCAGTTGCTCGAACTGGCGGCGCTGCGCGGGGTTGAGTTCGGCGCGAATTTGTTCATGCACGGCCTGCAGTTCCTGGCGCATTTCCGGGGCCACGCGCTCCCAGATCTTGCGGCTGCGTTCCTGGCCCTCGCGGATGATCTGCTCGAGGCGCGCGTGCTGTTCGGGGGTGAGATCAAGCTCGCGGCGGACGCGGTGGAGCAATTCGAGCCGCTGCAACTGGGGCGGGTTGAACACGGGCGGCGGGTTGGTGCGGACCGCCACCGGGGCCGCGGGCACCGGGGCCGGCGGCGCGGCCTGCCGGACGAGCAAACCGCCGGTGATGACGCCGGCGGCGAAGATGGCCATGGTGGCCAGGATGACTTTCCAGTGGTTCACCAGGTGGGATCGCCTTCCAGGGTGATGGCGGCAAAGACGGTCGCCTCGAAGGCCTGCGCGAAATCCGCCGGGGCCGGTTCGGGCCGGGCGGGAGCCGCCACGGTCCAGACGCCCAGCAGCAGGGCCACCGCGAGGCAGGGTGCCGCCGCGCGCCACAACGCCCGCGCCCAGTCGGCCCAGGCATCGGACACGGGCGCGCCGCGCAACCGGGCCATAATGCGCTGCTCGAAGGCATACGGGACGGCGGCGGCGGGGGGGCGAGCACGCCCGGCGGCGAGCAGTTTGCGCTGGAGTTCGGCGAGGTTCATGTCGGCAAAATTGGAGACGCGGCGGGCGCGGGCGCGGTTACAAATACTTCTCCCGGGCCAGCGTGGCGAGCACCTTGCGCAGTTCGGCCCGGGCGCGGAAGGCGCGGACCTTGACCAACGGCACGGACCAGCCGGTGAGTTGCGCGATTTCTTTCACGGATCGGTCCTCCAGTTCGAGCAGGGTGATGACCAGCCGGGCGGGCGGGGAAAGGTGATCGAGGGCGCGGGCGAGCAATTGACGCGCGGCGTCGGCGTCCTCGGGCGTGCTGGCCGGTTCGGCGGCAAAGCGCTCCAGCCAGTCGTCTTCCGCGTCGGTCAGGTCGGTGAACGGGGCCTCGCGGTTGCGCTGGTGGGCGCGGAGAAAGTCGTAACAGGTGCGGACGGCCAGCCGCATGAGCCAGTGCTCGAAGGGGGCTTCGGCCCGGAAGCTGCCGAGTTTCTGGAATGCCTTCATCCAGATTTCCTGCACGATGTCCGCCACCTCGTCCTCGCGCCGGGCATGGCGGCGCGCGGTGGCGAAGAGGCGGGGGGAATACTTGCGGACCAGCGGCTCGAAGCTTGCGGTGTCACCCCGCAACACAGCGGCGATCAGCTCGGCATCGGGGGCGTCCATGCAGGCGGACTATGCCAGCCCCGCGGCGGGGGCCAAAGTGCAAAGCCCGGGCGCACGGCCCTGGGCCGGGAGCGGAACCGGGCAACCGGTCACCGCGTCGGCGCGGGCATCGGCAAGCCGTGCTCATCGCGCGGGCCATCGCCGCCGCGCCGGGGCGGGCGGTCGCCGGGGGGACGGGGTTCGCCTGCGGGGCCGCGGCCCCATCGTTCGCGGAGGGCTTCGCCCGGGGGCGGGAGATTCTTGATGCGTTCGATTTGTTCGGCGGTCAGCGGTGGTTCGACCCGGGCGAAGGCGCGGGCGCGCAGCACGGCCAGTTCCGCCTCGAGTTTGCCGATGGCCTCGTATTTCTCGCGCAAGGCCGGTTCGTTGAATTCAGGGGCGAGGCCGGCGATGAGGGCGTCCTTCCGCGCGTTGGCCAGGCGGGTTTCGAGAGCCTGGACGCGGTCGCGGTGTTCGGCGCTGTGGGCGCGCAGGGACTCGCGCTGCTCGGGGGTGAGCACCGTGAGGAAACGTTCCAGCCCGCCGCCCCGGGCCGGCATTGCCCCCGGGCCGCCCGGCGGGGGCGCGTCGCCGGGGCGTCCGGCCTGATCGCGGAACTGGCGCAGGCGTTCCTGGCGCTGTTCGGGGGGCAGGTCACGGAAACGCTCGCGCAGCTCGCGGAGCATTGCTTCCCGCTCTTCCGGCGGCAGGTTGCGGAGCCGTTCGCGCAACTCGCGGAATTCGCCGCGTTCGGCGGGCCGGTCGGAGTTCTGGGCGCTGACCGGCGGCAGCAGGCTGGCGGCCAGGAGGGGCAGGAGCAGGAGCAGAGGCGTTTTCATGGTTCGTGGTTGTCCGGCAATGGCGCGGGACAAGCGACCAGACGCGCCGGGCGGGCGCGGGGTTACAGCGGGGCGGGCGCGGTGGGCTTCAGTGCCGGGTGATGCCGAAGCGGCGCTCGAATTCGTCGGAAAACTGGCGCACCTGCTCGGTGATTTTGCCGGGTTGTTCGAGCAGCCGCCCGAGCATGTCTGCCGCCCGTTCGGGACTCATGCGCGCCAGTTCGGCGGCGGACATGATGATGGCGAGGTGGTTGTTGATGCCGTGGCGCATCGTGGCGAGTTGTTGGTTCAATTCCGCGATCTGCTCGGGGGTGAGCGTGACGGCTTGGGGCGGCAACGGCATGGCGCAATTTCCCGGTTTGCCCCGCAAAATCAAGCGGCAAGCGGAAAATCACTCCCGTCTGCCGACCGCCTTCGTTATCGTGCCGTCATGCAACGGCTCGGCATTTATGGCGGCTCCTTCGACCCGGTTCACAACGGGCATCTGCTGGTGGCCCGGGCGGCGCGGGAGGAATTGTCCCTGGACCGCCTTCACTTCGTGCCCGCCGCGCAATCCCCGTTCAAGCCGGACGCCGCGCCCGCCCCGGCGGCGGCCCGCTTGCGGCTGCTCCGGCTGGCGCTGGCGGGCTGGCCGTGGTGCGGGGTGGACGACCAGGAAGCACGGCGGGGAGGGCTGTCGTTCACGGTGGACACCCTGCGGGACTACGCGGCGCGCTTTCCCGGCGCGGCCTTGTTCTACCTGATCGGCGCGGACCAAGTCCCCAGCCTGCCGCGATGGCGCGCGGCGGAGGAACTGGCCCGGCTGGCGGAATTCATCGTGGTGCCCCGTCCGGGGGAGAACGCCGCCCCGCTGCCGCCGCCATTCCGGGGGCGCACGCTGCGCGGCTGGCCGTTGGGGGTGTCGGCCTCGGAAATCCGGGCGCGGCTGCGGACAGGACAGACGGTGGACCACCTGGTTCCGGCCGCCGTCGCGGAAGCCCTGGCGAACAATCCGCTTTATCTCGGACCGGCCGTCCCTCACCCTGCGATGACGACCTGATTCATGGACGCAAAGAAACTTGCCCTGCTCTGCCGGGAACTGGCGGACAACAAAAAGGCCGAGGACATCCTCGTGCTGGACCTGCGGAAAATCTCCACTGTCACGGATTATTTCGTGATCGCCTCGGGCACCAGCGACCCCCACTTGCGCGCCATCCACGAGGAAATCACCGAACAGCTCAAGACGGAACACGGACTGACCCCCAATGGCCGGGAAGGCTCCGTCCAGGCCGCCTGGATCGTGCTCGATTTCTTCGACGTCGTGGTTCATCTCATGCGCGCCGATGTGCGGCAGCGTTACGACCTGGAAGGCTTGTGGAATGACGCCCCGCGCGTGACGCCCCGCGCCCCGCGCCGGAAAAAGGCGGGCACCGCCCGGCCGGAAGCTGTCGGTGAACCGCCGGTTTCCGGTTGAAGCGCCGCGCCGCCGCCCGCAGACTCCGCGCCCATGAGCCAGATCCCCGTCACCGCCGCCGAGATCGCGCAGGCCATCCGCAACGTGTCGGACTTTCCCAAACCCGGCATCCAGTTCAAGGACATCACGCCCGTGCTGGCGGACGCGCGCCTCTTCAACGGCGCGATTGCGCTGCTGACCGGGCCGTTCCGGGCGGGCGAGGTGGACGCGGTGGTCGGGATTGACGCGCGCGGTTTCATCTTCGCCGCCGCCGCCGCCGTGCGGTTGCGCGCCGGCTTCATCCCCATCCGCAAGAAAGGCAAGCTGCCGTGGTCCACCCTCGAGCAGGACTACGCCCTCGAATACGGCGTCTCGACGGTGGCCGTTCACACCGACGCGCTCCGGCCCGGCGCGCGCGTCGTGCTCATTGACGACCTGCTGGCGACGGGGGGCACCGCCGAGGCGGCGGCCGGGCTGGTGCGGCGGCTGGGGGCGGAAATCCTCGAGTTCTCCTTCCTCATCGAACTGGCCGGCCTCGGCGGGCGCGCCAAACTCACCGGGGTGCCCGTCCGCTCGGTGGTGACGTATTGAGGCGCCGCGCCCGGAAAAGGCACGGGGCGCATCTCAGTTTATTGCAGGCGGTGGCGGCAGGCATCCTGCCTGCCGTAGAGGGCGGCATCCTTGCCGCCCGGAATGAGCGTGGCTCCGGGCGGGCGACATGAACTTGCCGAGCGCCCCGTGCGGGCGGGCGTTGCTTTCCGCCGGGCTGGGAAGCCCGGCTCCACGTCAGCCAAGGATTGCCGACGCTACCACCGCACACATATGAAACGGACTGGCAAGAAAGTGAGATGCGCCCAAAGGCACGCCGCCCCCGCCTTTGCAGTTGCGGTGCCGGGCAAATCGCGGCTAGCTTGCGGCCTCAATTGAGGAACGCCCAAGCACCATGGCCAACACCGCACACCTCCACATTGACGGCCGACAATTCGAGTTTCCGCTGGTCACCGGCAGCGAGCAGGAACGCGCCATTGACGTGAGCCAGTTGCGCGCCCAGACGGGCTGCATCACGCTGGACGACGGCTACAGCAACACCGGCTCGTGCCGGAGCGCCATCACGTTCATTGACGGCGAGCGGGGCATCCTGCGCTATCGCGGCATCCCCATCGAGGAGCTGGCGGAGCAGAGCAAATTCGTCGAGACCGCCTACCTCATCATCTACGGCCACCTGCCCACCCAGGCCGAGCACCGGCAGTTTTCCGACCTGCTGACGGAAAACTCGCTGCTGCACGAGGACATGAAGTTCCATTTCGAGGGTTTCCCGCGGAACGCGCACCCCATGGCCATTCTGTCCTCGATGATCAACGCCGCGAGCTGCTTTTATCCCGACCTGCTGCACACGACCGCGATGAAGCGGGACTTTGATTTGCAGGCGGCCCGCCTCATCTCGCAGGTGCGCACCATCGCGGCGTTCGCCTACCGCAAATCCCGCGGCCTGCCGATCATCTATCCCAAGCTGGATTACAAATACACGGCGAACTTCCTGCACATGATGTTCTCGCATCCCTACAAGGATTTTGAACTCGACCCGGAAGCCGTGAAGGCCCTGGACCTGATTTTCCTGCTGCACGCCGACCACGAGCAGAACTGCTCCACCTCGACCGTCCGCATGGTGGCCTCGAGCCGGGCCAACCTCTTCGCGAGCTGCGCGGCGGGCGTCTGCGCCCTCTGGGGACCGCTCCACGGCGGCGCCAACCAGTCGGTCATCGAAATGCTCGAGGACATCCACCGCGCGGGTGACGACGGCTCGCGCTTCATCGAGGCCGCGAAGGACAAGACCAGCGGCAAGAAACTCATGGGCTTCGGCCACCGCGTTTACAAGAACTACGACCCGCGCGCCAAGATCATCAAAAAGGCCTGCGACGAGCTGCTCGACAAGCTGCACATCAACGACCCCCTGCTCGACATCGCCAAGAAACTCGAGGAGGCCGCGTTGAAGCAGGATTACTTCATCGAACGGAAACTCTATCCGAACGTGGACTTCTACAGCGGCATCATCATGCGCGCGTTGCGGATTCCGCTGGAGATGTTCACCGTCATCTTCGCCATCGGCCGCATGCCCGGCTGGATCGCCAACTTCAAGGAAATCATGGAGGAGCCGGCCGCCCGCATCTACCGGCCCCGCCAAATCTACGTGGGCCCGACCCTCAATCATTACGTTCCGATCAAAGACCGGAAGTAACGCCCTTTCCCAATCGCTCTCACCAGCTTGCGGCAGCCGCCCAGGCTGGTGGAATTTTCCAGACGCATCCCCCGATGAACCTCCACGAATATCAAGCCAAGCAGCTCCTCGCCCAATACGGCGTCACCGTTCCCGCCGGTTCGCCCTGCCAGACGGTCGAAGCGGCCAAAGCCGCCGCCGAAAAACTATTCGCCGCCGGCCACCCGCTCGTCGTCATCAAGTCCCAGATTCACGCGGGGGGACGCGGGAAGGGCACGTTCCAGCACGGCTTCCAGGGCGGCGTGAAGCTCGCCAGGTCCGTGGCGGACGCGGTGAACTTTGCCGACAACATGCTCGGCAAGACCCTCGTGACGAAGCAGACCGGCCCGGAGGGTCGCGTGGTCGGCACCCTCCTCGTTGCCGCCGCCGAGGACATCAAAAAGGAATTCTATCTCGCCGTCCTGCTCGACCGCGCCAATTCGCGTCCGCTCATCATGGCGAGCACCGCGGGCGGCATGGACATCGAGGAAGTCGCCGAGAAACACCCCGAGAAGATCATCAAGGAACACGTGGATCCGCTGATGGGCTTCCAGGCGTGGCAGGGCCGCAAGATCGCCGCCGCGCTCGGCCTCAAGGGCGACCTCGCCGGCCAGTGCGCCAGGCTGCTCGCGGGCGTTTACAAGACGTGGTGGGAATGTGACGCCTCAATGGTCGAGATCAACCCGCTCTGCCTCTGCGTCGGTCCCGACGGCAGGGAAAAGCTCATCGCCGTGGACGCCAAGATCGGCCTCGACGACAACGCGCTTTACCGTCACAAGGACCTCCAGGAGATGCGGGACCTCGCCGAGGAATCGCCGCTCGAAATCGAGGCGAGCAAATACAATCTCAACTACATCAAGCTCGACGGCTCCATCGCCTGCCTCGTCAACGGGGCCGGCCTGGCGATGGCCACGATGGACATCATCCAGCATTTCGGGGCCAGCCCGGCGAACTTCCTCGATGTCGGCGGCGGCGCGAACGTCGAGCAAGTCACGGCCGCGTTCAAAATCATCATGGCCGACCCGAACGTGAAGGCCATCTTCGTCAACATCTTCGGCGGCATCATGGACTGCAACGTCATCGCCACGGGGATCGTTGCCGCAGTGAAGGAAACCGGCCTGCAACTCCCGCTCGTCGTCCGTCTGGAAGGCAACAACGTCGTCGCCGGCAAACAGACGCTGGCGGCGTCGGGCCTGACGATCATTAGCGGCGATTCGATGGCCGACGCGGCGCAGAAGGCGGTGAAAGCGGTCGCCTCCTGATCTGTCCCCGGCCCGCCCTCGTGCGGGCATCGAAACCGCCTGCGCGGACGCCTTCGTCGCCCACCGCAGGCAAAAGGCCCCCGCCCCAAGCTTTCCGGCCCGTTCCCACCAACTGGCCGGCTCCCCGGCGCGAGGTTTTGGACTCCGGCGGCGGAGCGAAGCCGGGCGTCACACCGCTGCCCTGCCTCCGAACGGTCATTTCGAGTTTGGAGCTCGGGCTGAAACCGCCCGATCTGGATTCCGGCCGTCCTTCGGGTCTCGGGGATTCGGATTTCGGAACCCGGGGTGGAGCAACGCCCGGCCAAAAGACAGCGGGGCCGCGGGCGCTCCGTTGCGTTCCCGGCCCCGGCGTCCGTCCGGTCCGGGTCATTCCCGCGTCAGCGGTGAAAAGCCGACGGGGTCGCCCGCGCGGCGATAGACGGTGACTTTGGCGGGCGGCAAGTTCTGCCAGACGATGTGCGACTGCGCGGGCAGGAAGGCGGGCGAGGGCGCATGGCCGTTGACGAGTTGGTAGCTGTATTGGACCCACGGAGCGCCCGGCAGGAGCACGGCGTGAATGGCGGCGGACAGTCTGGCCACCTCGTCCGCCGTGAAGACTTTGAGCGGCAGGCTGGAAAACACCGCGCCGAATTTTTCCCCGGCCACGACGCGCTCCAATTCGAGCGCGTCGCCCAGGATGACCCGTGCGCGGGGAAAACGCCCGCGGAGGAATTCCGCCAGGGCGGGGGATTTTTCGACGACGACCAGGCGTTCCTCGGGCAGGCCGGCGGCGAGGAGTTTTTCGGTGACGATGCCGGTGCCGGGGCCGAGTTCGAGGATGGGCTCGACCGGGCAGGCGGGGAGCCAGCGGGCCATGGCGGCGGCGAGCGCTGGGGAACTGGGCCACACGCTGCCCATCTGGCGCGGGCATTTTGCCAGTTCGCCCAGAAACAGGCGCAGCGGGGAGGAGGTGGCGCTCATGCGGCGGCCGGGTTGGCGGCGATTTCCTGGGGGCCTTTGCCGCCATTGACCAGAAACAGCACGGCCATGCGGACGGCGAGGCCATTGGTGACTTGTTGCAGAATGACCGAACGTTCGCCGTCGGCGATGTCGCTGTCAATTTCAACGCCGCGGTTGATGGGGCCGGGGTGCATGATGAGCACGTCGGGCCGGGTGCGGCGCAGGCGGTCGGCGGTGAGGCCGAACAGCCGGGTGTATTCGTTGAGGCTTGGAAACATGGTCTTGCGCTGCCGTTCGTGCTGGATGCGGAGCAGGTTGATGACGTCCGCGTCGCGGATGGCGTCCTCGACGTCATGGGTGACGCGGCAGCCCATCTGCTCGAAGGTCCTCGGCACCAGGGTGGACGGGCCGCAGAGGGTCACGCGCGCGCCGAGCTTGAGGAGCGCCCAGAGGTTGGAGCGGGCCACGCGGCTGTAAAGGATGTCGCCGAGAATGGTGACATTCAGCCCGGCGACGCGGCCCTTGTGCTCGCGCACGGTGAAGGTGTCGAGCAGGGCCTGGGTGGGATGCTCGTGCGCGCCGTCGCCGGCGTTGATGACGTGGGCGTTGAGCACCCGCGCCAGGAAATGGGGCGCGCCGCTGGCGCTGTGGCGGATGACGATGAAATCCACGTTCATCGCCTCGAGGTTCCGGGCCGTGTCCTTGAGGGTCTCGCCCTTTTTGAGGGACGAGGCCTCGGCGGTGAAGTTGATGATGTCGGCGGAGAGGCGTTGTTCGGACAGCTCGAAGCTGGTGCGGGTGCGGGTGGACGGCTCGATGAACAGGTTGACGACGGTCTTGCCGCGGAGGGCGGGAACTTTCTTGATGGCGCGCTCGCCCACGGCCTTGAAGGCGGTGGCGGTGTCCAGCACGGTGGTGATTTCCTCCGCCGTGAGCGATTCGATGTCGAGCAGGTGTTTGCGTTGCCAGGCCATGCGTGCAAGGCGCGGGTTCGGGGCCGCCGGGATGCTGCCCGCTGGCCCGGCGTCCCGCCAGCAAATCATTCGCGCTCCAGGGTCACCGCGTCCCGGCCATGCAGTTCCTGCAACTCGACGCGGACCCGTTCGTTGGCCGCGGTGGGGATTTCGCGGCCCACAAAATCAGGCCGGATGGGCAGTTCGCGGTGACCGCGGTCCACGAGCACGGCCAGTTGCACCCGGGCGGCGCGGCCCAGGTCGGTGAGCGCATCCAGGGCGGCGCGGATCGTGCGCCCGCTGAACAACACGTCGTCCACCAGAATCACCGTGCGCCCGTTGATGTCGCAGGGAATCTCGGTGGGGTGGAGCGTGGGGGCCACGCGCCGGTCGAGGTCGTCGCGGTGCAGGCTGATGTCGAGGGCGCCGACGGGCACGGGCTGGCCCCAGATGGCGGCCAGCAGGCCGCCCAGCCGGCGCGCCAGCGGCACACCGCTGTCCTGAATGCCGACGATTACCACGTCGGCGCCGTTGGCGTTGCGTTCGGCGATTTCATGGGCCAGCCGGGTCAACATGCGTTGCATGGCGGCACCATCACAGATGGGAAGGGTGGCGGGCATAAAAGGCAAACCCGCCGGAGCATGGCGGCGGGCGGGATGCCGGGCAACCGGATTGTGCCGTCAGTTGCGGTCCTGGTCCTCCGGTGGCTGGGGGGGTGCCATCTGGCGGGCGCGGCGCCATTTCGAGCGGTGTTTGATGATCCAATCCGTGAGCGCCTGCTCGAAGCCGATGTCGCGCCCGGCTTTTTCGGACTCGATCCACTTGTGCCGCAGAATTTCCTCGCGCTCGGCCTGGAACTCGCGGTAGAGCGAGGACCGCTTGAGCAGGTCATCGCCCGCGCCGGCCTGATGGGATTGGTCTGCCATAATCATAACCCGGGCTTGGTTCGGTGTCGGGAATGTAACGCCGCGCCCCCGGTTGACAATCGGAAAGATACCGCATGAACGGGTTACGGCCCGGCCCCGGGTGGGGGTGCCTGCCTCCGCTGCGCGTCGCGCTCGCGTTGGAGCCGCTGGTAGGCGGCCAGGGCGGCGTTGGATTCCGCGTCCTTCTTGCTCTTCCCCGTGCCGCGCGCGAGTTCCACCCCGCCGTGCCAGACACTGCACTCGAACAAACGGTCATGGTCCGGCCCGCTGGCGGAGACCAGTTGATACCGGGGCGACTCGCTGGACCCGGCCTGGAGCAGTTCCTGCAGTTCGCCCTTGGGATTGTCGCCCGGGGGCAGCGCGTCGAGGCTGGTGAGGAACGGGGCAAACTCGGCGAGGACGAACTGCCGCGCCGCCGCCAGTCCGCCGTCGAGGAACAGGGCGCCGAGGACCGCCTCGAAGGCGTCCGCCAACGCCGAGGGCCGTTGACGGCCGCCGGACTGCTCCTCGCCGTGGCTGAGCACGAGATGCGCGTCCAGCCCGAGGTTGCGGGCGTGGACGGCGAGGATGCGGCGGTTGACCAGCGTGGCGCGGGCCTTGGTCAGGGTGCCCTCGCCGCGCCGGGGGAAGCGCTCGTAGAGGGCATGCGTGAGGACCAGTTGCAGCACGGCGTCGCCCAAAAATTCGAGCCGCTGGTTGGTCTGGATGGCCGCGTCGGCCTCGTGCGCCACGCTGGGGTGCGTGAGCGCCAGCCGCAACAACGCGGGTTCGTTGAAGTGGTGCCCCAGCCGGGCCTCAAGGTCTCTGAGCGCCCCGGGGGACGGGGGGGAAGGACGGGCGGCGGGCTTCACACGACGGCGGCTTCATCCCGCGCGGAGGCGGTGGCGATGACGGACTCCGGCGCGACCGCAGGCGGGGCGGGCGGCAGCGTGGCGGCGGTCCCCGGGACGGGGGGGAAGCCGTGTTCCAACAGATGCGCGACGTCGCGCTGGACGGCCTCGAGCTGGTTCAACTGCAATTCGGGGTCGGCGATGGTGAACAGGTCGCCGGTCCTGGGCTGTTCGTAAAGGAACCAACGCCGCCCCTCGCGGCGGACCTGCTCCTTCACCTTGAGCAGGCGCTTGCGCTCGAGCATCACCGCAAGGATGTAGGCGGCGGGGCCGTGCGCGGGATCGTTGTGCGCGATGAGTTTGCGCAGCAGGGATTCGGCGGATTCCTTCTGGATGACCTCGACCGGCGGGGGCGGGGCCTCGTAGGTGCCCTGCCATTGCGAAATGAACCCGGGCCGCTCGCGCGCGTCCGGGCCGAAATCCCGCTGCCAGCATGGCCCGCACAGATCGCGCCGTTGAAAGTCGGCCCGTTCCTCGAACAACACGGTGTGATACGTCTGCCGGTCGGCAAACGGCTCTTCACACGCCGAACAGGCGTGGGCGCGGGCTTGGATGTTCCATTCGTTCATGTCTGGGTTCCCGCCCGGAAGGCGCGGGTGGCCGGAGTATTGCCGGGCCTTCCGGCCATGCAAAGCGTTTTGCGGCAGCCGCCGGATCACGCGGGCGAGCCGGGCGGAAGCGCGACCCGGAGCCACACGACCCGCCCGGTGCGGAGGAAAATTTCGCGGCTGAGTCCGGCCGCCAGCCGCAGTTCCGCAAAATGGAGGCGCGGGCCGCCGGCCAGTTGCACCGTCAATCCCGGCGCGCGGCCGGGGCGATAAATCACGGGCGTCTGGCCATAGGTGAACGCCAGCGTCCCGGCGGGCACGGCCAGCCGCCGCACCCGGCCCGACACGTCGAAGTATTCCAGCCGGCCCGGCGTGGCGCGGAACCGCTCACGCCGCAAGAGGTGCGGCTGGAAATGGATTTCACCGCGCACCACCCGGACGCCGAACTCGCCGAAGCGGCCAAGGATGTCCTCCTTCACCTGCCCCGTCAGCCCCGGCTGCCGCGCGCCGCCGCCGCCCGGCGTGTGGGAATACGGGTCCATCGGGAACGCGCCGTAATGGGCGGGCGATTTGCGGTCGCCCAGCCCGGCGCGGAGGTCGTGATACGCGGCGGCCAGTCGGCTCCGCAAGGTCGCCGGCGCCCGCGCGTCAACCGCGGCGAAAAAATTCTCCTGCGCCGCCAGCGCGAGCTTCGAGGGCATGTGCCAGTAGATGCAGCCCAGTCCTTCATAACCAAAAAACGCGCCGGAGCGGCCCGTGAACGCGGCGTGGTCAAAGCAACGCTCGAACGCGGCGAGCACGGCGGCGCGGTCGCGCGCCACATCCCGCACATAACCGGCGGCGGCCAGTTCCGCGAGCCGCGTCTCGACATCGGCGGCGTTGCGCAGGTCGCCGTTGAAATGCAGTCGGCCGACCGCATCGCGCTCGATCAGCCGGGTGTTGCCGTCGGCAACCAGTCGTTGCAGCAGCGGAATCCGGCGGGCGGTGGCGCGGGGCAAGACGTTCTTTTCCGTGAAGCGCGGCAGCGCGCGATCGGGATAGAGCAGGTAGCTGTGCTCGCGCGGCTGGTAGAGCGGACTGCGGCGCAGCGCGGTCAGCAGGCGGGCGGCCTGACTGGGTGACAGCGCACCGGAACTCAGCGCCGCCACCTGGCCTTCGAGCATCAGTGGCAGCCGCCGAATCGGCAGCCGGGAACCGGCGTTGAAGTTGACCAGGTTGTAGGCGTGATACAACCCGTCGGCGCGGCGGTTCCGCGCCAGCGAATCGTCCAGCCAGCGCAGGGCGGCGGCGCAGAAATCACGCAGCGCCGTGGCGCGCAGCAAGACGCGCCGACCCGAAAGCCCGCGCCGATACAAACCGGCGCGATATCGCGCGGCCGGACCGGCCAGCGCCAGCAGCAGACGATGGCGGGTGGCGTCGTTCATGTCCGCCGGCACGGGCTGGCGCAATACACGGGCGGTGGCGCGGAACCAGCGGACCACGGCCGCGGACAACGGCGTGTTCCGGTTTCCCGCGTCCCTGAACAGGTCGCGGAGGAAGGCCAGGTGGGCGCGAAGTTGCGCCAGGGTGACGACCGACGCGCCGCGCCCGACGAGCGCGTTGTTGGCGTCGTTCCACTCGGGGCGCTGCGTGTTGAGCCAGAGGCCCGCGCCGGGAATGAAATTCGCCAGCTTGGCCAGCACGGGAACGAGCAGCTTCTCCGTGAGATTGACCAGCCGCACCGCACCGTTCGCCGCGGCGAGCAGGCGGCCATCGGCGCCAACCTGCGTCACGCGCGCGCGGAGCCGCTGGTCGAGCGCGGCGTCGAACGCGACGGTGTTGTGCGGGTCAGCCAGCAGTTGCGCCAGCGGCTTGAGGCGATACGGCACGCAGGCAAAGGCAAAGCGGTCGTGCGCGAGCCAGTCGCGGAGCAGGCCGGGAAAGTGCGCCTCGCAGGCGGTGAGCAACCGGTGGAGATAGACGATTTGGTGGTCTCCCCAGTAGCCGATGTGCGCCCAGGGATCGTGCGGGTCGGGCACCTCCCAGTCGAAGCCGTCGTGGGACAGGCGATAGGCGTTGTAGCCGTCGGCAGTGGTGGCGTTGAGGAAGCGGCTGATGAACGCGGGCAGCAGCACGGGGAACGAAACCGCCAGCGCCTCCCAGTTCTGGAAGAGGTCGCGCCAGTTGCCCTCGTAATGCACCGGGCGCGGGCCGGCGGCGGCAACGGGCGGCAAGGCGAAGCGATTCCACGGGCGGCTCGGGTCGCCGTGGCGGCGGCTCAAGGTGAGCGGCAGCAACTCGCCGCAGAGGCGTTCGAGTTGCGCGTCCCCGGTTGCCGCCGCCCGCTGCGCCAGCTCCGGCAAGGCGAGTTCCGCCGGGAGCCGGCGCAGCCAGGCCGCGTGCCGCGCGGCCAGCGGACGGTTGTTGAGTTCCAGGTGCCGTCGCACCTCGTGGCGCGGCATGACCTGGCCGGTTGAAGGCACGCCACCGCGCAGGATGTTGCAGAGCACGTTGGCGTAATGCCGCGCGTCCGCCACCGGCTCGCCGGTGCATTGCGCGGCGTCGGCGAGGCCGGTGAGACGTTCGAGTTCGCGGCGGGCGCGGGCGACATCGGTCCGCACGGCCCGCCCGAGCCGCGACGGCGACCGCAACTGCCGCGCGAGGTCCGCCACCGCCGCCGAACTACGGGCCACATCCGCCACCATCACCCATTGGCGCGAGGCCGAACGCGGCAGGGCGAATGTGCTCGCGACCAGATAGGCGCCGCGTTCGCCGCGCGTTTCCGCTTCGGTGGCAACCGCCCGCCCCGCGCGGAAACGCGGCACCTGCGCGGCGGAGAGCAGCACCGCCGCGCGCGGCAATCCGGCGGACCAGACGGTGGTGGCGCGCAACGCCTCGGCAGGTTCGGGCCGGTCCACGGGCAGCGAACTCAAGGTGAACAGGCCGAGGCCGAGGGCGGGCAGCAGTTCGTTTTTTTTGTAGGCATCAAGCAGGACGCTTTTCTCGGACTGGAACCGCGCGGTCACCCCGGCGGGGAGGACATTCAGCAGGCCGTCGAGCAGCCGGATGGAGGCGGGCGCGCCCGCATTGACAAGTGTGGCGGTGCGGACAAACCCAAACGCGGGGCTGGTTTCCCACGCATAACGGAAGGTGAGGTTCAGTTCGTGATGGGTCTCCTCGAAGACGAGCCGGTCGCCGGTCAGGTTTTTGTAAAGCGACTGCGTGATGGGCGCGCCGGGCAGCAGGTGCGGCGCGAACGGTTCCCAAAGAACCTCGGTGCGCCCGCGCCGGACACGCAGCCAGGTGCGCGGCCCGGTCAGGCCGGCGCTGTCGTGGATTTTGTCCTCGGTGTAATACGGGAACAGGGCGTGGTCGGCATCCCAGCGTCCGGCCGTGAGCGCGCCGGTGCTCGAGGCGTAAAGCCAGTGGTCAAAGCCGCTGGCGAGCATGATGAGGAAGGGCCGCAACGCCGCCGCGTTCGCGATGCGGTAATGCGGCTGCCCGTCGAGAACGATCATTTCACCGGACGGCTCCGGTCCGGCTACACGGCTTGAGTTCATAAATCCACCCTGATTCGTGCGCGGCCTTCCCCGCACGAGGCCTTGGAACGGAGCGCCGGTCTCCGCCCCGGCGCGTTGCAGTTGATGGCGAGGTTCGCGCCGGATCGGAGATCGGCGCTCCTGCGAATCGCGTCGGCAGGCGGGCCGCCTGCGCTACTTTACGACTCATGGGTTGGTGGCAGCCTTGACCGTTGGGCCGCCGCCGGCCGCATCCACAAAGAATGGCAGGTTGGCGTGCGCGGCGTTGCCCTTCCCGTCATACACATACACGAACAGACGGTAGGCCCCGGGGGTCGTGGGCGCGGTCAGCGTGGGACGGGCGGTGTCGGCATTTTTCAGGCAGTCCGGCACATAGGGCGGCGGCTCCTCGGGATCGCCGCCAGTGGTGGTGGCGCGGGATTCCTCGCGCACCGCCCAGCGGTAGGTGAGCGGGTCGCCATCGGGATCGCTGGCGGCGACTTCCGCGCGGGCGGTCTGCCCACTGGCGAGCCGGATGCTGGCCTGGGCCAACTGGCCGTTGAGCTTGATGGGGGCGATGCGCGGGCTGCGGTTGGCGGGCGGCTGGCCGTTCCAAATCTCGTGCATCACGTCCACGGCGGCGGTGGCTTCGCCCGTTTCCAGGAAGAGGCCATACCAGGTGGGTGTGCGCTCCTCTTTCTGGCCCCAGAGGAAGACGAACGAGCCGAGGCACTGCGTTTTATCCGAGGCGATGGCGAGCTCATGCCGTTTGCGGTAGAAATCCGCCTTGGTGGTGCTGTCATTTTCCAACGGCGCGCCCCACGCGGTCTGGCCCACTTCCCAGTGGCCGGTGGCGCCCCATTCGGTGACGAGATACGGCTTGTCCCAGCCGGATTCCTTCAGGTAGCGCGGCAAGTTGACGATGTCGGCATACATCTGGAAGCCGAGCAGGTCGAGGTCGGGGGCGCGCGTCTGAATCTCGCGGATCAACGCGGGGCTGATGCCGGCCAGGGCGGTCAGCGTGGGATGATGCGGGTCCACTTCATGAATCATCTTCGAGATGTCGTTCACAGCGTCCCAGACCTTGGGGTTGGTGGAGTGAAGATTGAGTTCGTTGCCGATGATCCACGCGAGCAAGGCCGGATGGTCCTTGTATTTCAACACCTCGGCCCGCAGTTCCGCCAACTGCCGCGCCACAGCCGCGGCGTCGTTGTAATCGAAACCATGCCGCTCGCGCGCCACCTCCAGGCCCATCACCACGTAGAGGCCGTTGCGCAACGCGCGGTCCAGGACTTCCTGGCCGGACTCGCGGCCATTCTCGGTGCGCCAGGTGCGGAACGTGTTGCCGCCGTGCGCGGCGAGCTTTTCCTGGCTGCCAAATTCGAGGCCGGCCCCCTTGAGGGTGAACGGCCGGCCATTGACGAACATCTGGTAGCGACCCTCCGTGTTCTTGATCTCCACTTGGGCCGGACCGCGCTTCTCCGGGGCCACCCGGGCCGAGGTTTCCCCCGGGGAACAGGCGGGCAACAGGGCGGCGACGGCCAGGCCCAGCAGGGCGACGGCGGCGCGATGAACCACGAAACATTTTTTCATAAAATCAGGCGCGTTTGCGGACGAGTTGGGCTTCCAGCTCCTCGAGGGTGCGGCCCTTGGTTTCCGGCACGCGGGCGAGAACGAAGAGCAGCCCGATGACGGCGAAGCCGCCGTAAATGAAGAAGGTCAGCGCGCTCCCGAGGTTGGCCAGTTCCCACGGGAACACGAGCTGCACGGTGAAGCTCACCGCCGAGTTGACCAGGCCGACGAACGAGATGGCCAGCCCGCGCACGCGGTTGGGGAACAGTTCCGAGAACAAGACCCACATGACCGGGCCGACGGAGACCGCGAATGAGGCCACGAAGCCGAGAATGCCGATCAGAATGAGCGCGGCGTTGACCTGGATGGCGCGGGCGATCAGGTCCGCCTCGAACTGCCCGGCCCGCTCCGCGCCGAGGGCGGATTGCAGGGCGCGCTTGAAGGCGACATCGCTGGTGAAGACCTGGTCACGCAGCGGGGCGAGCTGGGCGGCGTCGAGTTCCGCCGGCAGATTTTCGAGGGCGGCCGGGGTCAACTGATAGGTGGCGGATTTGAAGCCGCCGCCGAGCAGGAGCATGGACACCGCGATGCCCGCGAGGCCGCCCGCGAGCAACGGCCGGCGGCCGAGCTTGTCCACCAGGCCGATGGCGAGGACGGTGAAGACGACGTTGATGAGGCCCACGACCACCGCCTGCGTGAACGCCGCATCCGTGCCGAGGCCGGATTGCTGGAAGATCATGGGCGCGTAGAAGAAGACGGCGTTGATGCCGGTGATCTGCTGGACGATGCCGACGACCAGTCCGATGCCGAGCACCTTGCGGAGGGCGGGAAGGAAGAGCTCGGCCAGCGGGGTCTTCGGTTGGGCCGTCTCCGCGGCGAGGCTTTCCCTGACCTGCTGAATTTGCGCGGCGGCTTCGGTGTCCCCGAGCGCGCGCCGCATGGTGGCGAGCGCCTCCGGATCGCGCCCCCGCATGAGGAGCCAGCGCGGGCTTTCCGGCACGGCCCACAGGCTGACGAAGTAGAGCAACGCGGGCAGCGATTCGAGGCCGAGCATCCAGCGCCAGTTGTGCGGCCCGAATTGCAGGGCCTGCGCCCACGCGGCGTCGGATTTGCCGAGCTTGAGCACCATCAGATTCGAGAAGAACGCGGCGGAGATGCCCAGGACGATGTTGAGCTGGTTGAAGGAAACCATCCGCCCGCGCAGCCGGGCCGGGGCGATCTCCGCGATATACATCGGCGCGAGAATCAGCGAGGCGCCCACGCCAAAACCGCCGATCATGCGGGCCACGACCAGGAACCAGAACGACGTGGCCACCGCCGAAAGGATGGCGGACACGAGATACACGATGGCGGACAGGAGCAGGACCCGCTTGCGCCCGAGCCGGTCGCTGAGCGGGCCGGAAATCATCATGCCCAGCGTGGCGGTCAGGGTCAGGCAGCTCACCGCCCAGCCGACTTGAATCTTGGACAACCCAAACTCCGGCTCGATAAAACCCACGACGCCGGAAATGACCGAGGCATCGAAGCCCATCAGAAAGCCGCCGAAGGCGACCGTGAGGGCGACGGCGGCGGTGTAGGCGTTACCTGGTTTCACAAGATCGGGAAGTTCTGGACGGTGGCCCCTGCCGCCCGCGAGCGGGGTGGTCGCACCACCCTGCGCGGATCGGCGGATGACGGCAAGGAGCGATTCTCAGAAAGAGTTCACCGCAAACACGTCCGAGCGGTTGTTGAACAGGTCCCGCCACGTCCAGGTCTCCACATGCCCGTCGCAGGCCGCGAAGGCGGCGCGTCCGCCATGGCGGCAGGCCGCCTGCTTGCCGGGGGTCAGGTTGTTCCAGCCGGTGTTGGGCTGGGGCTTGAAGGTGGCGATTTCCGTGAAGTAACTCGTGGGCACGGTGGTGGAAGCCGGGAAGCGGATGGCCGTCCCGTTGCGCACGGTGCCGGGAACACCGACGTCGCCGACGAGCCAGATTTCGCTGGTGCGGCGGATGGTGTTGAGTTTGCGCGGGCCTTGATAGACGCCGGAGGTGTTGAAGGCGTAGCGGATGATGCCGTTGGCGGAGTTCAACTGGTCTTCGAGCGGGCCGTAGCCTTCGAGGTTGTTGCCGTTGAAGTAGGCCTTCACATCCGGGGCGATGTCCTCGTCCCGCACGGCGGGGCAGCGCCAGACGTTGCGCGACACGTCGCTGCGGGTGATGTAGTTGCCCTGGTCAATCAGGTTGATCCACCAGTTGGTGCCGTAGGCCCCGAACCGGCCGTTGTTCAGGAGCGGCAGGTTGTCGTCGTTGTCGCCCGCATACATGATCATGGCGAGCGCGATCTGCTTGTTGTTGCTGACGCACTGGATGGTCTTGGCCTTCTCCTTCGCCTTGGCGAGCGCGGGCAGGAGCATCGCCGCCAGGATGGCGATGATGGCAATGACCACGAGGAGTTCGATCAGGGTGAACGCGCGGCGGCGGGGGAAGCGGGTGGTTTTCATAAGGTGCTGCTTTGAGTCTGGCCGGGGCCGCGGGGCGCCGCGGCCCCGGCTCGAGGATGCCACAGTTCGGGTTATTGCACCAGCAACCGGTAATACCGCTGGGCGGCGCCCGCCGGGTCGCTGACGACCGCGTTGCCCCCGGTGCCATTGGTGGTGGTCAGGGTGCTCCACGTTCCCTCGACGAGGTTGGTGCGGAACTGGACAGTGTAGCTCTTGCCGAGCTGCGTCGGGAACGAAAGGTTCAGGTTCGGCCCGCTGAGGCTCGGGGTGATGGTGGTCGGCAGGAAGCCGGCGTTGCCGATGATGACCTTCCCGAACGGCGCGGCGTCGGTGAACCAGACGTTCGGGCCGACGGTCTGGAAGCCGTATTGCACGTGGCGGGCGGGATCGTTGATGGTGTTCAGGCTGAGGCTGAACGGCCCGGGCGTGAGCGGCACGGTGACGGCGTTGAAGGACGAGTAGTCCGGCGCGAAGTCCTTGATGAAGGCGACGCTGGTCCAGCCGTTGCCGAGGGCGTTGGTGTTGGAGGCGCTGACGAGCGTGTTCGACAAGACGGTGCCGGAGAAGATGAGCTTCCGGCCCGGCAGCGAACCGATTTGCACATACATGCTGGCGTCCATCGTCTTGTTGCCGACCGCTCCGGGACCGCCGCTGGGGCTATACCAGTAAGGATTGGGATCCCCGATGGTGTTGGGCGAAAGTTCGAGGCCGAAACTGGTGAACACCGCATTCAAGTCCGCCGTGCCCCACGGGCTGCCAAACTGGTAGGCCCCGCCGTCCTGCGGTTTGTTGAACACGTTCATGAAGCCCAGCCAGGGGGCCGAGGAGTTCACGGTCACGTTCGTGGGGTTGACGTCGAGCGATTGGATTTCCACCACGCCGTAGTTGTTCACGTCCGTCTGCCAGACGTTCGGGCCGCGGGTGACGAAGCCATATTGCACGTGCCGGGCGGGATCGGGAATGGTGGCGAGGCTGACGCTGAAGGGCGCACCGCTGGTGAGGATGACCAGGGATTCAACGACGGACGAGTAGTCCGGGGCGAAGTCCTTTACGAAAGCGTAGTTGGTCCAGCCGAGGCCGATGCCGTTGGTGCTGCCCGGGTTGAGCCGGATGTCGAGGGTGTTGGTTTTGCAGACGCCGGTGAAGGTGACCACGTTGCCGTTGACCGTGCCGTCGGGCAGTTGCACGTAGTAACTGGCCTCCATCTCCTTGAAGCCGACGGCCCCGGGGAAGTTGGCGGGGTTGGAGGCCAGCGGTTCCACGCTGTAGTCCAGCCAGAAGGTGTTGGTGTCACCGGGCGCGGTGCCGGGCTTGAGGGTCAGCTTGGAGGATGGCCCCACGCCGGAGAACTCGGCGGTCAAGGCCCCGGCCCCCCACGGGCTGCCGAAGACGAAGCCGTTGAAGTTGTCCGGCCGCTCCCGGACGTTCATCCACGCCAGCCAGCCGGCGGACGGGTCCACGACAAACGTGTTGGTGACGGTGGCCCCGGCACTGACGGTGACGTTCACCACGGCGGAAGTGACGATACCGCCGTTGTCATCCCTGGCCACGACGGTCAACGCGGCCGGGCCGACCGGGGCGCCGGTCACGTTCCAACTGAACGGCGCGGTGTCATCGCTGCCGAGGAGGGACGCATTGCGGTAGAAGGCCACGTTGGTCACGGCCCCGGGAAAGACGCCGGCCAGGGCGGCGATGACGAAGTTGGTGTTGACGGTGGCGGCGGCCGCCGGGCTGGTGATTTGCGCGAACAACGGCGTGGCGGCGGGCGCGATGACGCCGAGGTTGTCAAAGGCCACCGAGGAGTTCGGCCCCCACAGCGGCACAATCTTCAAGCCGGTGGCGGCGGGGGCGATGGTGTAGTTGGTCGAGTAGGTGGCCCAACTGCCGGTGGCGGGCCAGGGGCGCAGGTCGCCGGAGCTGCTGATCAGGCCGCTCGGCCCCCACGATTCAATCTTCAGGCCGCCGGTGTTGGGACCGGCGAGCACCTTCATGTCCTGCACGAAGGTGTAGGTAAGGCCCGCCACCAGGCCGAGCGAGGACAGCGGGATGGGGGTGGCGTTGCCGCCGACCCAGATGCCCCAGCCGCCACCGCCAGTGTTGTCAATGACGCCGTAGGCGCCCGGGTTGCCGCCTGTGGCCGGGTAAGTATAAACGAACGAGCCGTCGCCGCTGACTTCCACCCAGTCGGGAGTGGGGCCGCCGCTGGAGAAGTCGCCGTTGGGGAACAGGTTGGTGACCAGGGCCGCGTGGGCGGTGCCCGCGAGGGCCAGGGCTGCGAGGAGTGCGAGTTTTTTCATGGTGTTGTTGCTGTCGTTGAGTGGTTGTCGGGACTGAATTCGGGTTCAGGTGACAACCAGAGATTAACCGCCTCGCGCGGTTCGCCTAGCTCCCAAAGTGGATAGGGTGCGCCGCCCTACTTTGCCGGCCGATATTTCAGGACCGCCTCGGTCCGCGAATGGACATGAAGCTTCTGGTAGATGTGCTTGAGATGGAAGCGGACGGCGGCGAGCGTCACGTTCAGGCGGTCGGCGATCTCCTTGTTGGACAGGCCGCTGACAACCAGTTCGAGCACCTCGCGTTCGCGGGCGGTGAGCTGATCCACCGCCGCGGCGGCGGTGGCCTGCTCGCGGAAATAGCCAATCACTTTGCGGGCGATTTCGCCGCTCATCGCGCCGCCGCCGTGATGCACCTCGCGCATCGCGGCCAGCACCTCCTCGGGCGTGGCGCGCTTCAACAAATAGCCCGACGCCCCGGCCCGCAGCGCGCGGAAGATGCGGTCAGGGTCCTCATACACCGTGACCATGATGGCCTTCACGTCCGGCAGCAGTTCGCGCAGGCGCGCCACGCAGTCCACGCCCGACATGTTTGGCAGTTGGATGTCCATCAGCACGAGTTCCGGGGCCAGCTCGGGCAGGACGCGCAGGGCCTCCTCCGCCGTGGGGCAGGTGCGGACGCAGCGGAAATCCGGCGACAGATTGACGATGGTTTCCAGCCCCTCGCGGGTGGTCTTGTTGTCCTCGACGATGGCGACCTTGATCTTGCTCATGAATCGTGGGTTCCCAACGGCAGGCGCAGTTCCACGGTGGTGCCCGCGCCGGGTCGGCTGCGCACGTCGCACCGCCCGCCCAGCCGGGCCATGCGGTCCCGCATGCCGGCCAAGCCGTCGCTGCCGGGACGGGGCGCGTCCGCGGCGAAGCCCCGGCCGTCATCGGCCACCGCCACGCGCAGCTCGTCGCCGGCCACGGCCAGCTCGACGCGCACCTCCTTTGCCCCGGAATGGCGGACGGCGTTATTCAGCGCCTCGCGGAAGGCCAGGAACACGCCGTGCCGCAGGCGGGAATCCAGCGACCGGTCGGGCAGCGATTCCTCGACGCGCAGGCGGCAGGCGATGCCGGCGAGGTTGAGAAAGCGCTGGGCGAACAGCGAGTAATAACTGGCGAGGGACGCCACCGAGTCGTATTTGGGATTCACCGCCCATACGATTTCGTCGAGGATGGCCACCAGGTTGCGGGCCACCTGGGTGAGTTGCTCCAGATACTGCTCCTTCTGCGCGGGCGGAATCTCCGGCGTGCGCGCCAGCGAACCGAGCATGCTCACTTCGGTGAGGGCGGCGCCGAGTTCATCGTGCAAATCCTGGGCGACGCGGGTGCGTTCCTGCTCGATTTCGCGGCGGCGTTCGGCGCGCTGGCGTTCCTGGATTTCCGCCGCCAGGGCGCGGGTGCGTTCGGCCACCTGCCGGTGCAGCACGGCCACCCAGCCCATCGCGGCCAGCAACACGAGCGCCAGCCCCCCCGCCATCCACAGCACCCGCCGCAGCGTCCACCAGGGTGGCGAGGCCAGCACGGCAATGTCCGCCGGGGAGCGCAGTTCGAGGCGGAAGGAGCGCGCCCGCCAATTCTCGCCGGCCTCCCATTCGCCGGGGTCAATGCGGCATACGCCGGTCACCGCCAGCAGACTGCCGTTCTGCAGGTGCGCCAGGGCATCACGGTCACCGCTCAATGGCAGGTGGGCGTTGAAGATGAAATTGCCATTCTGAAGAATGAGCTTCCGGTCCGCCCCATGCAGGCCGCGGTCCAGCAGCCGCCCGGTGACGCGAATCAGTCGGCAGTCGTATTTCCCTTGGAGCGCCTCGTCTATGCCCAAAGGGGCCGGCACCAGGGGCGGCCCCGACCGCAACCGGCGATAGACGGCGTCCTGCAACACGGGCGTGTATTCGCCTTGGGCGACAAACCCGAGCGCCTCGACCTGGTCGCCCGGCTGCAGCGGTTCTTTTTCGCGGGTCTGCACCTGGATGCCCTGGTCGGCTTCCTGCAAAAAAATCTCCCGGCCCGGGCGGAAACAGATGACCGTGCCCGCCACCTTCACGCGGCGGCCAAAGGATTCCTGCGGGGCGAATTGCAGCAGGCTGCCCAGGGGCCGCGCGGGGATGGCAAAGGGGTCCTCGGGCGCCGGTTCCACAATCACGAGGTCCTCCGGGCGGGGGACCATGAGCCGGATGGCGAACAACTGCCGCTGGTGGTTGAACTGCGTGGAGCACACCCCCCGCACGCGCACCGTGCTGTCGGGGAGGTTCTCCGGTTTGGCCACCGGCAGCTCGCGGGCGAACACCGTAAGCCGCCCGCCGCCCGTGGCGATTTCAATCTGATAGTGCTGCGACGGCTCGTGCAACTGCACCGAACGCACGATGCCGCTGACCTCCACAAACTGGCTGTCCTCGCGCCCGCCGGCCAGTTGCGCGTAACTGACCGGTTTCGCCGGGGGCAGCGGCGCGCGGCCCACCGCCGTCATGCGCGTGGGCACCACAATCGGGGCGTATTCGCCCGGGCTGCTTACCCCCTCCACTTCCACCACGTCGCCGGGCTGGAAAAAAACCGGCAGGCCGGCATCGAACAAATAAATGCCCGCCGTCTCATCCTGAATGAAACGCGAGAACAACGGTTCGTTGAAGAAAGTGACGACGCCCCGCAACCGGACGGGGAGCCGCTGCCGCGCCTGCTCGACCGTCAGTTCCCGCACCGCTGCCGCCGTCCGCAACTCCTCCGCCCCCGCCCGGGGCGCAAGCGCCAGCAGCCCCGCCAGCAGCCAGCGGGTGAGGAGGGGTCGCATCGAGGCTTGCATGAGCAAGGCGGTCACGGCTTTTGACGCCCCGGACGGGCGTTGTCAATCATCCGCATCAGCGCCCGCCCAAAAAACGCGCAGGGGCCGCCCGGAAGCAGATTCCCCGGTCAAAACCTCAGTTGTCACAAAGGCGCAGCACGCGAAAGAAGCCTGCCGCCGGTTGCAACTCCACCGCCACCGTGCGCAAGCCGCCGTTGCCTGGCAGATTGGTCACCGGCAGCCACGGACCATCGGTCAGACTGGGTTTCCAACGCACGGCGTAGGGCAGATCAAGAAAGGTGGGGAACTCGAGCTGCAACTGGTTGTGGTTGACCGCCGCCGAGGCGGGCACAGGCGTTTCCGGCGTGCCGCGCGGGGCGAGCTTCAAATCATCCAACAACACCGCGCCCGCCGCCGTGCCCGGCTGGCGGAAGACCACCTGGAACCGGGCCATCGCGGTGTTGGGCGGCGCGAGGAGGTTCGTAACGGAGCCAATCAGCGTGTAATTGGCGGGGTGGTATTCGTTGGTGACCACCAGCCGAAGCCAGGCACCGGGCGGGGAATTGGATTGCACCAGCGCGGAGCGGAACAATTTCAGAAGGCTGGCCGTGCCGTCGCGAAAGCTGACCTCCAACCAGGCGGCGTTGGCACCCGCGATGACATCCCCGACCGGAGTGAGCGCCCAGCCTTCGGCGGTGAAGACCTGGCCGGGGCTGACCGCAAAATCTTGATACACGCCGGAGTAGTTGTCCTGCCCCGTAAACTGGCCGAAGACCTTGAACACGTTGCTGCCGGAGCGGACGGGCAGGGTGGGAGCGGTTTCGAGCAATGTGTTGAACCCCGCGCCATAGACCGTCCAGCTCGCCAGCCCGCTGTTTTCAAAGCCCGGGTTCACCAGCCCATTCGTCGCGCAGGCGGCGAGATTCGACGGGGCATAGACGCGCACATAATCCACCAGCATTTTCTGCGGGAAGACCGTGGTGGCGTCGGGATAACCCGGCCAGTTGCCGCCCACGGCCACATTGAGCAGGAGAAACTGCGGCTGGTTGAAGACCCAGTTCGCCCCCGCCGGCAGGCTCGCCGGCGTCACGCTGAAATACTGCTGGCCATCCACAAACCACTTGATCTGGTTGGTCGTCCACTCAACCGCATAGACATGGAAATCATCCGCGAACGGCACGTTGCCCGGGAGAGAATAGGAACCGCTGACGCCGCCGCCGCCGGAGTAGCCCGGCCCATGAATGGTGCCATGCACGCGGGCCGGCTCGCGCCCGATGTTCTCCATGATGTCAATCTCGCCGCATTGCGGCCAGCCGACCGAGCTGATGTTCGTGCCCAGCATCCAGAACGCCGGCCAGATGCCCTGTGTGCGGGGAATTTTGATGCGCGCCTCGATGCGACCATAGGTCCAGGCGGCCTTGCCCTGCGTCTTCAACCGGGCTGAGGTGTAGCTGCTGCCGAGGTAACTTTCCTGCCTCGCCTCAATCACAAGCCGGCCATTCTCGATGCGGGCGTTGTTGGTGCGGGCGGTGTAATACTGCCACTCGTTGTTGCCCCACCCTGTCGCGCCAATGTCGTAGGCCCATTTGGCCGGGTCGGGCGAAGCGCCGTCAGGCTGGTCGAATTCGTCCGCCCAGACGAGCTTCCACCCGGTGGTGGTCTGGCTGGCAACGGGCAGCGTCAGAGCAAAGGCGGCCACCGCCAGCGCACTGGCCGCAATCATTGGCCGACCGGAAAAGGAGGGGAGCATGGCTGGACGCAGTGTCCATCATTTCCTTGCCACCGCCAAGCTCCCCAAGTGGATAGGCCGATGGCTGATTGGAGCAACGGACGGTGAAAGGAAGAAACCAGGCGGAAAAATGGGGTGGCCGGTCGTGACCGGCCACCCCGTGGAAGGCGGGAAAACCGCCGCTTAATTGCTGCGGGCGCGGAAGAACTTCTGATCCGCGCCCGGCGTGAACAGATACGACGGCGGGGTGGCGCTGGGAACGTCCGTCCACGGCCCGGTCACACTGGGCGCCTCCTGCAGGACGCCCTCGGTCCAGAGCACCTCGAGCTGCGCGCCGCTGGGCTGGATGGTCAGGGGCGGCAGCGGCAGGCCGGCGTAGCCATAGGGCCGCGGCACGGTGTTGTTGTAGCCCCCCAGGCTCAGATAGAAGTCGTCATACCAGGCACTGGCGGTGGCGTTCTGGCTGGATACAAACAGCTTGTCGAGGTCCGGCAATGCAGGACCGAGGACGGGATCCACGTAAGTGATGTCCCGGTCACTGACCACGTCGGTCAGGATTGTGGTGCGGGTGGGATCGCCCTCTTTCTGAATGTGGACGGTGAAGAGGTCAAGGTCCGGCGGCCACGCGGCGAAGGGAACATTGGTGATGTCTATCCAGACACGATACACGGCGTTGGGATCGAAGACGTTGGTGGCGAAGGTGAGCGGCGCGAACGGTCCATTGCGCGCGGCCAACTGCCAGTCGCCCGGATTCTGGGACGAATCATTCACCGTGAGTTGCACCGACGGGCCGACATCCGACGTGGTGTCATAGTTGAAGCGGATGTTCTTGTCCGTCAGGCCGAGCGCCTGGCGCAGCGCGCCGACCGGGCCGCCCTTGGGGATCATGCGGAAGAACAGGGTGCGGGCCTGGCCCTCGGTCATTTTGAGGTTTCGCAGGCGGAGGTAGGCGCCGCTGGCCGTGGGCACGGTGCGAATCAGGCGGTTGTTGCCGTCGTAAACGACCTGCACCGAGTTGCTATACATGTCGCTCCAGATGCCGGCCACGCCGACCGGCCCGGCGGCGTAGAAGTCGAAATTGTCCAGCAACGCCCAGTTGGCGGCGACGCCGGCGACCACTCCCACGACGTTGGTGGCTTTCCTCTCCTCCAACCCGCGTTTGACCGTGAGCACATAAGTGGTGGAAGCGGTCAGGTTGGTGAGGGTGACAGAGCCGAGACCGCCCACGGTGATGGGAGTGACATCGCCAAAACCCGGTTGCAGCAGCACCTGGGTGGCGTTGGCGGGCACGTCCCAGCGCAGGACGTTGGTCTGGCCGGGCGCCACCGCGGCGAAGTCGGCCTTGAAGGAACTGATGACCAGCGGCGTGGTGCGGACGGGCGGATTGGTGATGTAACTGGCGGAGAGAATCGCGATTTCCGCCGGCGACAGAGGCCGCTCCCAGATGGCCACATCGTCAATCAGGGCGGTGATCCATTGACCGGGGGTGGCCCGGCCAAACGCGCCGAGGGCGGTGTTGTTGACGCCCACCGGGTAGCCGGGGGCCAGCACAATGCCGTCGAGCACGCCGTCAATGTAAAGCTCGGCCTTGGCCCCCGCCCCAATGGAGCGCTGCACCCAGGCGATGTGATGCCAGGTGTCATCCCAGACCACGTTGGTGCTGATGCGGTTGTCGTTGACCTGCACCCCGGCGGTGGTGCGGATGAAGGTGTTGAGCTTGTCGTTGAACGTGCCGCGCTGGCCGAGGCAGAAGGCGGAATTGTTTTCCAGCGTGGACGCTTCGGCAAAGGCCCAGCTTCCAGCGCTCCACGGCGCCTTGGTCCAGAAGGACACGGTGAAGTTTGTGCGCGGGTAAATGGGCAGCAGGTCGCCGGGATTGTGAACGCGCCGGGCCATGGTCTGCGTGGCGTTGGAGAAAGCCAGGGCGTTGCCCCATTTGCCGGCCGTCAGGTTGCCGGCATTCATGTTGAAGAGCGTCAGGTCGTAGGCGCTCACCAGGTCGGGAGTCTTGCTGCCCACGACGTTGTCCAGCGGCCAGTAGGCCACCATGCCATTGGTCAGGTCAGGGGCGGGCCAGTCGCCGACCAGCACGGGCGCGGCACCGGTGACGCTGCCCGCCACGTTGGTGACCACCAGCGCGTAGCTGCCGTTGTCGTTGGTGGTCAAACCCGTCAGGGTCAACGAGTCATTGGTCGCCCCGGCGAGGGGCACGCCGTTCTTGAGCCATTGATAGGCCAGCGGGCGGGTGCCGTAGGCGACGGCGCTGAGGGTAAAGTTGTCGCCCGTGATGAGGTTCGTGGCCCCGAGCGGCAGCACCGAAAAGGCGGGCGGGAACGTGGGAATCGGCGTGGCGATGCCGTTGGTGCGGACCTGATTGATTTCGGCCTGGCTCAAGGCGCGGTTCCACAGCGCCACGTCGTCCACGGCACCCTGGAAGTAGTTGGCGATGGCATTGCGCACCTGCGCGCCAATGCCCACCTGGTTGGGCGGCGTGCTGCCGGCGTAGTTGGGCACAAAGCTGCTGTTGAAATCGAGCTTGCCGTCCACATAGGTGCGGAACTGCGCCGTCGCCAAGTCATACGTCATGGCCAGATGGTGCCAGGTGTTGTCCAGGGCGCCGTTGGTCAGAATGGCGGCGTTGACGCGGGTGCTGTTCGCCGAATCGCGCACAAAGCAGAGCGGGTTGGTGTTGTTGTTGACGTAAAAGCCCGTGACCGGGTTGATGCTCGTGCTCGAACCTTCGATGAAATACCACTTGTTGGCTTGGCCAGGACCGGTGCCTTTGACCCAAAGTGCAATGGTCCAACTGCCGCGCCGGGACGCCGGGACGCCAATGTCCACCCCGGGCGTGTTGGTGAAAAACAGATAGTCCGTCGAGCCATTGAAGCTGATGGCGTTGCCAAACTGGCCGGAAACGATTTCCGTGCCCGTCATGGTTGGTCCCGTCAGGTTGTAACCGCCGACCAGGTCGGGCGTGGTGACTGGTCCGGTGCCGACCAGCGTGTTCATCGGCCAATACGCCGCCAGCCCCTGGCGAACGTCCTGGGCAATCGTGGAACTGGCCGCGAGAAGGCCAGTCAACAAGAGGATGAGTATGGATTTGGTTTTCATATTTGTTGGGGTTCGTGTCGTGTAATAGCAACTACTACGTTTTGGTCAAGGGTTTTTTTATCATTTTGTGATAGATTTTGACGCCGCTCCCGTAACGGGTTCAGGGGGCTTTCATCAGTTGCTCCAAGGGGGCCTCGAGTGCCGCCGCCACGACGGTGCGGTTGCACGCTTGCGATGCGTTCCGGGCAGTCTTGCCTCGCCCGCGTCATGAAACCCGTCGTCAACGTGGAGGAAACGCCCGGCAAGGTCGTGGGCCGCCGCGCCGTTCCGGCGGACGGGCTGGCACCCGGACCGGCGCAGCCCGTCCGTGATGCGCAGGCGTGGCAGCGGGCTTTTCAAACCGGACGGGTTCCCAAGGGGGGCTATCGTTTCCGCACGCACGAGGAGGCCGACGAGTGGTCATCCTGGAAAAAGCAGTTCCACCCACGAAACACACGAAAGGACACGAAACACTGGCCGCTCCTCTCCGGCAGCCGCTCACCCGGCAGGTGAACATCTGCGCTGCCGCGCCGACAGCCTTTCGTGCGGGCCTTTCGTGTGTTTCGTGTGTTTCCCAACTGCCGTTTCCGGGGTGAAGATTCCACTCGCTTCGCCCGCCACGCTCTGGCGGATGAAACAAACACAACGGGAGAGAGGGCGGTCCGTGGAAAGGAGCGCGGACAGATTCAGAGCGGCACGCGGGTTGGGCGTGGCTGCGGACGGGGACGTCCGCGCATCGGGGGAATGGAGCGCGGATGACCGCATCCGCTGCCATGGGCGAAGGCACGCGGGGCGAAACCATGGCGACGGCCTCCGGCTGGCCAGGCGGCGGGACGTTTTGGGCGCGGCAGGCATCCCTGCCCGGCGGAGAAAACATCCGCATTCCTGCGGTCCAGGACTCCACGCGGGTGGTCCGGTTGTTCGGGCGCGTTTCCGGGTGCCGGGGAAGCCGCCCGCCACGTCCGGCCGGGAGGCCTGACGCCACCAGTTTCGGAATTCGGGTTTACCGCGATAAGCCGGTTGCAAACCCGCGCACCGGCCCACGGATTGTGAAACATCCGGGTTGGGGAGCGTGACCGTTTGCCGGGCCTACTTCCGGCTGCTGGTGGCGTCGCGCAGCCGTTGCCAGTCGGGGTTCGGCGGAGAATTCGGGATGGGCAGGGCGGACCAGTTCCGCGTGCGGGCATCCCGCAGCGGCCACAACTCGACGTGCCCGTCCGCAAAGGACAGCGCGTAGCTGCCCGCGTGCCGCGTGGCGGGCGCGTCCAGCAGCCCGCGTCCACCCTCCATGTCCACCGCGAACCAGCCGTCGTTGATGCTCCGCTCGTGCTCGTCAATGAACACCCACGCCCGCGACGGCGGCGGCTGGCGGATGTCGCTCAACTGTTTGAACACCCAGTAATTGCTCTGCCCATAAACATGCGTGCCGCCCATCCAGCCGTTGAGCGCGTAACTCCGCACCCGGGGCACGCCCGCCACCCGGCTTGGGTCGGCGGGGCAGCGATACACCCCCGGCGCGCCGACGTGCGGAAACAGCGCGCCCTGGGTGAGGCCGAGGACGTTGGTGGAATCGCGCACGCCGGGTTGGATGGGCGGATATTCCCGGGTGTCGTCATCCATGCTGCCGCGCACCCAGGCGTTCGAGTTGACCTGCCCGGCTTGGAAGTAAAACGCCGACACCAGCCGCCCGCCGTTGTCATCCGCGAACGACAGCCAGGCCGCCGTCAACTGCCGGAAATTCGCGACGCAGACGGTGTTCAACGCCCGCCCCTTGGCGTTCCGCAACGCCGGCAGCAGCAGCGCCGCCAGAATCCCGAGAATCGCCATCGTCACCAGCAGCTCCAGCAGGGTGAAGGCGCGGTTGTCGCCGGTCTGCGCTTTGACGGGCCGGTTTCGCATCTCGAGGGGGCAGTCCGTCATTGGCTCTGGAAAGTGCCGATTCATTTGCCTTCCAAAGGCAACCTGGTGTGCTCCAACTGTTTAATGATTGCTTCCTGGCGCAATCGCTGCCGTGTATTCGGCTCGTTTATATTCCACACGCGCGGTGCCGGAAGCAGCGCGGCGAGCGCCGCAATTTCTTGGCGTGTCAACTCACCAGCACCCTTGGCAAAATGATGCCGCGCGCCGGCTTCCAGGCCATATACACCGTCGCCCAATTCGATCACATTCACATAAAGCTCCAGGATGCGCTTCTTGGAGAGAATCAATTCCATCCAGAAAGTGTAATAAGCCTCCAGCCCCTTGCGCATCCACGAACGTCCCTGCCAAAGAAACAGCGAACGGGCGCATTGCTGGGTGATAGTGGATGCCCCGCGCGGGCGCTGGCCGGTCCGGATCATCTCATGCACCGCCATTCGGATTTCGTTCAATGCAAAACCGTCATGTTCAAAGAACTTGCCATCCTCGACGATCAGCAAGGCTTTCAGAAAATCGGCGGGCACGGCGTCCAATTTCAGCCACTGTTGGCTTATGGGACTGCGGGGTTGGCTGGCGAACCAACCGCCAACCGCGCGAACCACCATAGGACCGGTGATAGGCGGGGACGCCCACGCAACCCAAATGGTCTGGATCGCTGGAACAACCAGCAGGCTGGCTGTGATCACCAGCAGCCTCTTCAACCCTCGGCGCGACGGCGCGCCACAGCACCCGATGATTTGAACCAGTCGTTGGCGGCCCAGGTAATATGCGCCGCCTGCCACCATCGCAAAAACCAGCGCCACCAGCAGTCCCCCTCGAATTGGCAGCCAGTTCCACCCAACACGTGAAGTGCCCAGCCACGGACACGGCTGGCCTGATGCCAACCACCAAGATGCGATCCAGTAATGGGCGACCGTGACCCCTAACCAAAGGATCAGGAGACATTGAGTTCGCCATCGCCGACCAATCACCAAATACCCGGCCACAGCGGCTTCCAACAGCCCCGCCAGTAAAAGCATGGATCTTGCATTGATGGGCAAGACCGGATCCTGCAATAAGCTCAGTTTGGTCGCCGCAATGGCCGCGCTGATCTTGGACAGCGCCGCGTATGAGAGCATCCCTCCCACCACTACAATGAAGACCCGGAATTGAGCGGACGGAGCGGTATTCAATTCAAATGCAGCGCGATGACTCATTTTCTCTGGCACGTGGCACCGCCACTTGACCGAGTCGTCCCCACAACCACAACCCCCAGCTTCCGAGCAGCAACCAAGCGAGCATTAGTTTTACGACGATGCCCGCCGTCTGGTCGGACAGGCGCAGGGCGGAGGTAATCTGCCCCAGGCACTCACAGGTTTCCCAACCGATCCACCACAATCCGGCCTGGTAGAGGACAAAGTTGAGCGAAATCCACTGCACCAACAGCATGGCAGATCGCCGTCGGTAACTTATCAGGCAAAACAGGGACAGTGCGATTTCCAGCCCGCCCACGAGAATCATCGCGTCGCGCCAAGCGATGCCCAGCAAAGGGGCCGCTTCCTTGAGAACCCTCGCTTCTCCGGTTGCGCTCCACCATTTTGCACCACCCACGGCGGCCAAAATAACTCCCGCACTAATTACAAACCATTGTTGGATCCGGAACCGCATGATTGGCGTGAAACATCCATATCGTGCAGGCTCAAAAGAACAAGGTGTGCCGCCAGGTGTTCATGATGTGGGCATCCACCAATTCCATCGGAACCCAACGCCCGTGTTTGTCCACCCAGACCAACCGCAGCAGCACCGGCTCTGGGTATTCGGGCGGCTGGCGTCGAAACATGCAATAAATGTTTGCGGTCAAAAGCTGGCCTTTTTCCCGCAAGAGACTCTCGTAATTGAACGCCCATTGAATGTAGCTTTTGCGGTCCATCCGGCTCAAACCCATGTTGGGAAACTGGGCATCCACATCATGGCCTGTCCTGCGGTGCGGCAAACCAAAGTCAAATTCTTGCAAGGGCGGCGGGGTTTCATGGTATGCAACAATTTGAATCACCATTTCCCGGACACAAACGCCAACCCAATAATCATGCCACCAGTTGGTTCCCGACTGTTCAAAGGCGATGGTCAGCCACTGCTCGAATGGGTCTTGGGGCCGATGCACCCGCAGGGATGCCGAGCCATCGCCGTATTTGGCAATCCAGCGCTCGCGGACCTGCCTGCGCTTCTCCTCGGTCCACTCCCGCGCAAGCTCCTCGTAAACAACAAACCGAGGCAGTTGGTCTGGATGTCCGTATTTTCGCATCCAGTAGTCCTCCAGATAGTCAGAACTGAATACGATGCCATTAACGAAGTAATTGGAAATGGCCAGCTCTGCGCCCGGCTTCCATTGCCACGGAACTCCATCCGGAAGACGAAAGCTGATGTAATTCGACTTGTTGCCCTCACTGTAGGCACGCCACCAGGTTATAATGGCATCATGCAAGCCAGCTCTTTGAGCCTCGTTGAGCTTGCTCCCGTTCTCAACCTCCACTCCGGCAAGGACAGCTTGCGCGGCTTCAAGGGGCCGCAAGGGGACAAAGTCCTTACTCCCCCAAGCTTGAACGGTGTTCGTGTAAGCTGTGCTGAAGTCCCTCGGTGGCGGAGTGGTTGCTGTTCGGACAATCAGGAATGTGGCCGGAACGATAAAGAGAAGCGCCCACAGAAGCTTTTTCATGGAATCCGCAATTTGTAAACATGGCCGTTGGTGGCAATCATGGTCGCCTGCCCGCGAGCCTGCTTGGGGTCGCTCTCTCATTAAGCGTGAAGTTCAACGGGGCGTTTGTGAATCTCCCGGGAAACTGGCTCCTGTGGAGGGGTTACAGCAATAGTAGTTCCTCGGCTTGCAGCTTGCTGCAATCGCGTCCCACGTTTTTTGGCATTGCTCGGGTTTGACACAAAAATACGCTCTTCCGACTTTTTAATGGGTAACGCAGCAAAATAGGACGAGCAGCGGGGCAGCTTGCGAGCCTCAAGCTCGCGCCCCGCTGCGGCCGAACACCCGCAATAATCCAACAAGCTCTTCATTATGAGCGGCTTACAGCCATCCCGGTTGCTCTGGCTCTCAAGCCCTTGGCGGTTTGGCATGCCGTCGGCCGAGAGATCACGCTGCTTTGCCCATTAAAAACCCGGAAGAACCCGGCCAAATCATCGGGGTAACGGAATTCCCAGGCGTAAGGCGTGAGCGACACCGCCATGTCCATCACTTCGTTGAAGCGCGGTTCGTGAACTGCGGCTTCCAGCGTCAGCTTGCGGATATCGTGGGTCTTTCAGGTGAAATTTCCTTGGCCACCAGAAATGCTTTCACCGCCTTTTCCGCCGTTTGCTGGCAATGATAGATGGCGGTGTCGAGCGGCGCATCGTCAGCCGAGCCGAGGACGCGGGCGCTTCGCAAATCGCTTGCCGCTTTGGTAAGCCAGGAACGCAGCAGTTCCCTACGCGTGTCATCCATAGACCTTGTGTCCCTTGTGCAACACCTCGTGGGTCAGGCTGCCCAACACTTCGCGGACGCGGTTGACCTCGTGGCGCGTCCGCACGAGCACGTCGGCGGAAATCAGCAGCCGTCCAAGGCAACGCTGGGCGCGTTGGTCGCGGCGAATAGGGCGCTCGTCGCTGCTCGGCACGATGACCATCAAATCAATGTCGCTGTCCTGACCGGGTGTGCCCCATGCGTGCGAGCCGAACAAATAAATTTCCTCGGGCTGAAATTCCGCCACCAGCCGTTGAGTGGCTGTTTGGAGCAAATCTTCGTAGGCCGCTTTCATGGTTTGTTTTTATCACAACGCCGGGAGAATTGAAAGCCCCGGCTTCTTTCTCACGCCCTTCGCTCTTTGATGCTCGCCAGAATGTCCGCCATGACCTCCGCCTTCGGCTTCGCGCCTTGCGGGCCGCCGTGGTGGAGACGCACGCTCACCGCGCCGGCCTCCATGTCGCGACCGCCGATGACCAGCATCGTGTGGACGCGCAATTGTTCCGCATTGGCAATCTTCGCCCCCGCTCGCGATGTTTATCGGAGTTGAACGGCGTGGCGCTGAAATCCGCATCCACGCGCACCAGGTTCGCGCGCGCAGTTCGGCCACGATGGGCTGGGCGTAGGCGATCAACGCCTCGTCGTCGTTGAGCGTGATGACGCGCACCTGATCCGGCGCGAGCCAGAGCGGGAAGTTGCCCGCGCAATGCTCGATGAGAAATCCGATGAACCGCTCATGCGTGCCGAGCGGCGCGCGATGGATGCACAGCGGCGTCTTGTTCGATTTGTCCTTGTCGCGATAGGTGAGGCCGAAGTCCTTGCGGACGGCCACCAGCGGGCACGGCGAAGTCCCCGCCCGTCCGGCCCGGACTGGGTGGCGATGGTGATGGCCGTGTGCAAACACCCCGTAGAACGCCGCCTCGTTGGCGACCTCCACGTAGTTGATGCCGGCTTCGATCACCACCTTGCGCACCATGTCCTCGGTCTTCTTCCACAACTCGGGTTGGTGACAACGTAGGTCAACTTGGGGAAAACGTTTCAAATTCAACTCGCGTTAGAATTTTCTGTGAACTCGGTCAAATGATTCGCGCAACTGTTCGCTGGGAGATAAGTGCTCAAAAATCCTTTGCGCTGTCTCCATCGGCAATAGCCCTGTTGTGTCTATCTGCAATTCGGTGTCGCTTTTTATCTTCAAGACGTCGTGGTTTAACTTTTTGCAGATTACGACATCTCTGAATTCTCCGTTCTGACGTGACGCCAACCTCCTTTCCAATTCATCGTCTGTTGTGAACAGGCCGAATAGACTGATTCTGAGGTTGCTGTCGAAATGGCGGATTCTATCCATGAACCCGTAAATTTTATCCCCACTGAACGTGTCAACCACGATGACGGGGCGGAAGCCGTGCTTTAGAAAGTCACACACCAGCCCTGCCGACACTTCGAGCATCTTGATGTGTTCCTGTTGGTTTTTCCAATCCACTGAAACAACCATCTGGCGAATGGTGTCAACCTCAAGCCTTACCCCCTTCGGAAAGAATTGTGATAGACTTTTTGCAGTCTGCGATTTGCCAGAGCCGGGCGCGCCCCGAAGAATTATTATGTCGCTCGGATTTGTTTGCATCAGTTGAACAAAAGGGTCTGGGGTTTATTGCACGACATATTTTTGCACGGAAAATTGCAGGTCTTCATTATTTTTGAAATCTCTGTCGAACGCCTGGTGCAGAGGATTTCAATGATGTCCTGCTTGGCAATATTGCCCAGCGGTTCTTTGGCCAATGGAATTCTGCGGTGATCAAAGCATTTTACAACGTCGCCGTTCGGATAAATGCAGATGTTTTTTCTCGCCGCGCACGGAGTGCCATCGTCAACCATCACTTTCTCCAAAACTTCATTGTGCCAGTTGTAAGCACCAAAATCTTGATATAGCTGCGTGTTGTGTTGAATCCCTTGCTGCCTGCACCACTCGATGACTTTGGGAATTTCCTTTGCCGACTCCCTTGAAAGCACGGATTGAATCCTCAACTGGTCACCCAAAATCTCTTTCGCCAGCATGATCTTTGGGAACACAAGGTCAAAGCTTTGCCTTCCACGGAACTCATTCCATTTTCCCCTCTCAACCGAGTCCACCGAAATGACGAGGATGTGGCCCAGTTCTTTGTATCGTTTCAAGAAGGCTTCATCGAGGAGTCTTGCGTTAGTGACCGTCACCATTGGCACGCTCAACTTCTTGGCTTCTTCGGCAATCAGCATCACGTCCTTTTTGAAAAGCAAAGGCTCACCGCCTGTCAGAGTCACCTGATACAGGTTGTGATGAAGCCTTTTCAGACAGTTAATGAAATGAGAAATCATCAAGTGCTGGTCTCGGGGTTCTGGCCTTTCCCAAATTCCACACTTGGGGCAACGGTCATTACACGCGTTGGTAATCATGTAAATCAACTCATTCCCTTTGACGCCGTAAAATCTCCGGATTGGAGTTTTATACCACCTGTAAATGCCCCATTCTAACGACTTCAGCGCAAGCATCGGAGCAATCAAAAGCGGATTTCCCACTCGCTTTGCGAACGGGCGCAATTCTCCCAGATAATCATGGATGACATGAGTAAGGCTTGGCTGGTTGGGGTTGCGCTTGTAGATAAGGCTCATGGTTTCATGTTCCCTTCGTAGATGGATTCCGATGAATCCCACATCAGAACTGTGTGCCCTTCGTAAACAGTGGCGCTGGAACTTTTGTATTTCTTGAACAACTTGAGGAACTTGTTGAAGCCGGAAACGGAGTTTTTGTATCCGTAGTCGTGCCACAACTTCGCGCGTCCGCAAAAACCAATCTTGTATTTGCTCCGCAGGCGCAAACAAACATCCACATCTTCTCCCGCAGCCGTAGGAAATCTTTCGTCGAACGGGAATTGCTCCGCGACGTGCCTTTTCATTCCAAAGTTTAGAGAAGGCATATACCAGAGTTCTTTTCGGTCAGGCAGCAGCCACTTGCCTGCAAGCGTTCCGTTGAGATCGTGATAGCGGTCAAGAAGTGTTTTACCCCACGAGTAGGTCATGCCGCCGACAGCCCCGAAGTCTGTCGTCTCAAGAAATGCAGCCATCTCCTTGTTCCAGTCCGGGTCTAATATGCAGTCGTGATCGGTGAACAAAAGATACTCCGCACCCGAACTGATGGCTTTGCTGATGCCGATGTTTCTAGCTTTCGCCGGCCCGCCATTTTGATCGAGAAAGATATGCTCAACGAAATCATGGTGGATTTTGTGTTTCACCGGGCTTGCATCGTCTATCACATAGACCTTACCAAAAGGTCGCGATTGCCTCTGAATGCTGCCGCACAATCTGACAAGGCAATCAATGTCCCATTGTGACTTTATGTAGCATGGAACGATTAAGGTTGTCATGGATGCAATCTTTCACTGTTGCAAATAGTTTTGCCCGCGTAACTTTCACGGTCGCGCTTCCGCTGGAAGCAGATTCAAGACAAAATCGTAAATGGCTTGGGCGTGGTGGAGTGCCTCGTCAAATTCTTCGCGTGTGGGATACGTTTCGGCCAGATCATCGGGGTAATGGAATTCCCAGGCGTAAGGCGTGAGCGACACCGCCATGTCCATCACCTCGTTGAAGCGCGGTTCGTGAACTGCGGCTTCCAGCGTCAGCTTGCGGATGTCGTGGGTCTTTTCGGGTGAAATTTCCTTGGCCACCAGAAATGCTTTCACCGCCTTTTCCGCCGTTTGCTGGCAATGATAGATGGCGGTGTCGAGCGGCGCATCGTCAGCCGAGCCGAGGACGCGGGCGCTTCGCAAATCGCTTGCCGCTTTGGTAAGCCAGGAACGCAGCAGTTCCCTGCGCGTGTCATCCATAGACCTTGCGTCCCTTGTGCAACACCTCGTGGGTCAGGCTGCCCAACACTTCGCGGACGCGGTTGACCTCGTGGCGCGTCCGCACGAGCACGTCGGCGGAAATCAGCAGCCGTCCAAGGCAACGCTGGGCGCGTTGGTCGCGGCGAATAGGGCGCTCGTCGCTGCTCGGCACGATGACCATCAAATCAATGTCGCTGTCCTGACCGGGTGTGCCCCATGCGTGCGAGCCGAACAAATAAATTTCCTCGGGCTGAAATTCCGCCACCAGCCGTTGAGTGGCTGTTTGGAGCAAATCTTCGTAGGCCGCTTTCATGGTTTGTTTTTATCACAACGCCGGGAGAATTGAAAGCCCCGGCTTCTTTCTCACGCCCTTCGCTCTTTGATGCTCGCCAGAATGTCCGCCATGACCTCCGCCTTCGGCTTCGCGCCTTGCGGGCCGCCGTGGTGGAGACGCACGCTCACCGCGCCGGCCTCCATGTCGCGACCGCCGATGACCAGCATCGTGTGGACGCGCAATTGTTCCGCATTGGCAATCTTCGCCCCCGCTCGCGATGTTTATCGGAGTTGAACGGCGTGGCGCTGAAATCCGCATCCACGCGCACCAGGTTCGCGCGCGCAGTTCGGCCACGATGGGCTGGGCGTAGGCGATCAACGCTTCGTCGTCGTTGAGCGTGATGACGCGCACCTGATCCGGCGCGAGCCAGAGCGGGAAGTTGCCCGCGCAATGCTCGATGAGAAATCCGATGAACCGCTCATGCGTGCCGAGCGGCGCGCGATGGATGCACAACGGCGTCTTGTTCGAGTTGTCCTTGTCGCGATAGGTGAGGCCGAACCTGGCGGGCACGGCGAAGTCCACCTGGTTGGTGGCGATGGTGAATTCGCGGCCGATGGCGCTCCACACCTGCACGTCAATCTTCGGCCCGTAAAACGCCGCCTCGTTGGCGACCTCCACGTAGTTGATGCCGGATTCGATCAACACCTGGCGCATCGGGCGACAACGTGGTTCAACTTGGACAAAACTTTTCAAATTCAACTCGCGTCAAACTTTTTTGGCCAACTCGATCAATCAAACTTCCGGTTTCGACAGCCAAAACTCCTTCACCTTCTCGAACTTGCCGATTCGCTTGGTAATCTTGGCAATCTCGCGTGGGTAGAACGCGAGCACGGTGTCGCAAAACTCCAACATCCACGCGCGCCGCTTCTGGCTTGGGTCAATTTCGATGCGCTTGGAGTCAGCAATCTGAATCTGGCCCGTGCCGAGTGCGCCAAGAGTCAGGCAATCCCACTTCAGATGCTCAATCGGAACAAAGTGAACCTGCTGCACCGTGACCTTCGTCCCCTTGACCGCATACTTCACCATCAGCATCACAAAGTAATTGCTGTCGTCTTCGTAGAAGCGGGCCAGCCGGTCAACGGACGTGAGGTTCGGCATGTTGAACGCCGTGCCCTCACGGTGAGTTTTCACGTCCACGACGCAGTAGTTGTTGACCTTGTCCTTGAACGCAAGGTCAGCCATCGCCCGGCGGGCGAAGCTGGCGGAATACTCGCCAACAAGGTCGCCGAGAATCGCGGCGAAATTGTCTTCGATGATGGACTGGATGGCATCGCCTGCGGCGCGCGTGCTTTCTGCGGTGTCCGCCGACAAAAAATCGGCTTGCTCGTTCAGAACGTCACGGACTTTGCGCTCGATGGCCTCGCGTGTTTTGGGTTCAAAGAGTGGCGACTTCATTTTGCTTTGGATTTCGTCACGCGGTAGGCCGCGGGCGCTTCGAGCAGCATGGGGTGCTCATCTTCGCCGGGCACACTGGTCTTTGGTTGGGCGTTCAAGGTATTGCGCTCCCAGAACACGCCGCCAGCGTAGCCTTGCACCGAAGGGTCATCGTTCGCCATTTCGACACGCTTCAATGCGAGACACGCGTAGCTCTCGTCCATCTCGATGCCAAGAAAGCGTCGCCCCAGCTTGCGCGCGACCGCTGCCGTTGTCCCCGACCCGAGAAATGGGTCGAAAACAAAATCGCCTTCACGGCTGCTCGCCAGCAACAGCTTCGCCAACAACTTCTCCGGCTTCTGCGTGGGATGGTCGGTGTTCTCCGGCATGGACCAAAACGGAATCGTCAAGTCCGTCCAAAGATTTGAGGGATGCGTCAGGCGGAACTGACCGTCCGGCCCGTCCTCCCAATCCTTCGGCTGGCCGTTCTCGCGATACGGCGCGATGACACGGCGCTTGAGCTTCACCGCCTCGATGTTGAAAACGTAATCGTTCGACACCGTGGCAAACCAGATGTCCTCACTCGCATTTTTCCAGTTCGTCTTCGCGCCGCGCCCCTTCTCCCGTTCCCAAGTGATGCGGTTGCGGACGATGACATGCCGGTCGAGCACACGTTGAACGGCAGCGGAAGATTTCCAGTCGCCACAAACATACAGACTGGCCGCAGGCTTGAGCAGCGGCAGCAGACCTGCGAACCAACCCTCAAACCACGACTCATATTCTGCGAGCGACATCTCACGAAAGCTTTCCGAGCCGAACTGCTTGTTGAGGTTGTAGGGCGGGTCAAGGATGAGCAGATCCACGAACGCCTTGGGCAACTGCGGCAGCAGCGCGACCGAATCACCGCAAACCACCTGATCGGTCAATTCGCGCAAGCTCACCGGCAGCGGCGGGCGCAGCAGCCGATTGGCCAAAACGGCCCGCTCCTGCTCCGAAAGCGTGAGCGTCCGGTTGCGCGGCGCACGTTGTTTCTCTGGCTCGTTCATGTTAAGCGACGAATTCCGGCGTGAACTGCCCGCGCCAGCCCCGAACGCTTTCGGGGTCGCTCCGCGTTTTGTTGGTGACGTCCAGCTTTTGGCGGTCGAGGGTTTTCATTGCGCGTTCAAATGTAGTATTTGAAATTCGGTTTATGCTGTTTGACCGTCCGGTTGCTGACAAGGATTTCTCCAACCTCACTCGAAAAGCGAATGGTCACGGGCTGATTCTCGCCAAGCTTGCAGTTGTTGTAGTTGAGCTTGGTGAGGCCGAAGATGTCCCTGGCAACCTGATTCACGTCAGCTTCGCCGTGCTGAATATCAATGCAAAGGGGTTGCGGAACTTCCGAACCGTCGTAGGTGCGAAGGCGCGGCTTGAATCCTGAACCCCACAAGAAGCCGCGTTTCGGTGTCACTTGCCAAAACGTCCCGCGCAGCACGGGCCGAATTCCAGCACGATACACTCGCAGACCGAGGCGTTCCGGCGCGACGCGAATGGCAACGAGCTTCACGCCTTCCGGGCACGCCGCTTGATAGCCCGCGAATTCCTCTTCGTTCACCGTCGAACGACAGTGCAAGAAAACTTCCGTCAGCTTCCGGCCATGCAACGCTTGGTAGGTGCTCAATACGCCAGACAACAGGCGGCGGGCGCTTTCCCGATTCAAGTGATACTCGCCTTTGCGTTCCGAATACCACCGCCCTTCATCGCCGAGGAACACCACTCCGTCACCGTCGTTCAGGAACATTTGCGCCGCACTGCAAGCGTTGTGAGTGGTCTCGGTGTTCTTAAACGACACGCCGACATAGCAAACGCCGTCGCGCACGCCACTCAGCTTCCAAGGCTTTCCGCCGGCTTTGTAGTAGAGCGCCGTGGACAAGTTCCACGCGCGGTCAGACAGCGGCGTCAGTTGCCGCACGCCAAAACACTTTTCCGCCGCAGCGAGGCGGAGCGTTGATTCGCGGATGATTTGAATCGGAATCTCCAACTCCATCACGCGAGCCTTGATTTGTCGGCGGAAATCAACCGAGTAGGAGTATTGCTCCGGTTCGTAAGACTCGAAGAAGTCCAGTATTTCCGCACGCATCCGCTGTTCGTGCTTCCCGACGCGATAGCCGTGACCGCCTTGAAATCGCGACAATGGCCGGCAGTTCGCAAAAACAAAATCAGGCACGACAATCACAAAAAACCGAAACGGCTCGTCTGACTTCTTCGCCGCCCTGATTTGACTAAGAAAGAGCGACACCACCGCGAACACGCGCTTGTGGTCATCAAGCTCGGTCGCCGCGTTTTTCACGACCAACTCGTCGAGTTCTTCAACCCACGCTGGCTCGGTCGGTAGCACTGCATGAAACGCTTCCTCGAAGCCCGGAAAGTGCGGCCACAGAACCCCGTCCAATTTGTCATCCGTCGGAATTGGTCGGTTGACCGCCTTCACGAATTCGCGAAACGCAGCCACGCCGACCTTCGTTCCGACAACCCCATAGCAAAGATTCGACGGTTTCTCGATGCCCTTGGAATCCACCGGGCCGAACAACGTCAGCCCGTCGCGTGGATGCTCCAGTCTCTCGCCTGACGCAAACTCAAGCTGCGGTTCGTCGAAAACGGTGACGCTATTCATCGCCTTCCTCCGCCTCCGGTTCGTCGAGTTCCAATTCCTGCTCTGGCGAATCCGTGCCCGTCTCGTCATCTGTCGCTTCGGGTTCGAGAATCGCCTCATTCAATCCACGCGGCGATGTCAGTGCGACCAGTCCCGGCTCAAGCACCAGGTCGTCTGCTCCCGCCAATGGCAAACTCGTCAGCACATACTCCGCAGCCATGACACGGTTCAGCCACTTGGCGTTATACCACATCTTCGTCATGCGTCGTCGCCGCGACCCGACGCTCTTATCCACGATCGCGTTGCCCTTCTCGTCGAAGAACACCAGCGTTGGCGTCAACTGAACGTAGAATGCCCTGTCGAGGCCGCGTGCGAGCCGCAGGCGAAACGCGAAATGATGATAGTTCAACTCCCGCACACCGCCCGCGCGCCGGAATGTGACTCTGCCCCGGATGAGCAGCCAGGTCTTCCTCCCGCGAAAACCGGGGAATGAAAGCTTTCCACCTTCCACAAACGTCTCAGGCAAAAAGAACGTTTCCTTCAACTTGGGATTCGGATGCTCCAGACAACCAGCCTTTGTCAAACGTCTTGCCAGCGCCTTCATGATGAGACTCGCGGCAATGTCGCGGGCGCGGACGTTCCGGAATAACTCGCATTCCGCCCATAGCAACTGCTCAGGCGTCGGCTTGATTCGGTCGGCAAATTCCGAAGGCGGAGGAATCAGGGCGACGAGCGCATCCTTGGCGATTTCGTAAAAGGCCCAAGTTCGTTCCAGCATTTTCCAATCTTCGGAATCCACACTACGGGCGACTCGAAAGACCCGCAGAATGTTCGGGAACGATTTCACGCGGACGATATTGGTGAGTAGCTTCTCGCCCGTGTCGTTCACCAAATCTTCGCCGCGCGGGAAACTGGATGCCGCGAGCGGCGCGGCGTTCGCCAGCGAACGTGGCGCGGAAATCGAATCCAGCTTTTTGACCAACGCCCGCCAGCCGTCCGCCCAACCGCGCGTGAACGAGATGTAGGAAACGGTGGTGGTTAGCCAATCCAACTCGCTGCCGTCCACCTTCAGCGGAATCAGAAAATCGGGAATCTTCCGCTGCTCGGCAATGCGCTGGGCCAGCGTCCGCTCACCCGTCGGCTTCTGTTTCCGCATCGAGTGTTCGGAAACCAGAGCCAACATCCTAAACGTCCGATTCTTGATAGCCTCGTCAATCGTCTGCGGCCACTGCTCTCCGCCCAGCAACTTCATCTGATCGAACCAGACCGGATGCCCGCGCGCCGCCAACTTTCGAGCAAGCCACTGCGCCAGCGTCGCGTCTTCGACAGCGTAGCTGATGAACAAGTGGGTTGGATTCGGGTTCGTCATGCGCGCACAGCCATGTGCCCGCACATCCTACGAAATTCACACCAGCCTCGCACGCTTTTCCGCTGACCAACGTGGATTCGTTTCAGCGCAAGTAGGCGATGCTTTGCGCAGCCGCGTTCCGTTATCTTCACGCCCTACGCTCTCTGATGCTCGCCAGAATGTCCGCCACGACCTCGCCCTTCGGCTTCGCGCCTTGCGGGCCGCCGTGGTGGAGACGGACGGAAACCTGCCCGGCTTCCATGTCGCGACCGCCGATGACCAGCATCGTGTGGACGCGCAATTGTTCCGCGTTGGCAATCTTCGCCTTGAACGGCGTGGCGCTGAAATCCGCATCCACGCGCACCATGTTCGCGCGCAGTTCGGCCACGATGGGCTTGGCGTAGGCGATCAACGCTTCGTCGTCGTTGAGCGTGATGACGCGCACCTGATCCGGCGCGAGCCAGAGCGGGAAGTTGCCCGCGTAATGCTCGATGAGGAAGCCGATGAACCGCTCATGCGTGCCGAGCGGCGCGCGATGGATGCACAATGGCGTCTTGTTCGAGTTGTCCTTGTCGCGATAGGTCAGGCCGAACCTGGCGGGCACGGCGAAGTCCACCTGGTTGGTGGCGATGGTGAATTCGCGGCCGATGGCGCTCCACACCTGCACGTCAATCTTTGGCCCGTAAAACGCCGCCTCGTTGGCGACCTCCACGTAGTTGATGCCGGATTCGATCAACACCTTGCGCACCATGTCCTCGGTCTTCTTCCATAACTCCGGTTCGTTGACGTATTTCTTGCCGAGGCCTTCCGCCGCGTGCGTGCTGAAACGCATCTGATATTTTTCCAGGCCGAAGATTTTGAAATACTTCAGATACATGTCGTTCACGGCGCGGAACTCGTCGGCGAACTGCTCCTCGGTGCAATAGATGTGGGCGTCGTTCATGTTGAGCGAGCGCACGCGCATGAGGCCGAACAACTCGCCGCTCTGCTCGTAGCGATAGCAAGTGCCGTATTCCGCGAGGCGCAACGGCAGGTCGCGGTAACTGCGCGGCTCAGCCGCAAAGATGCGGTGATGATGCGGGCAGTTCATGGCCTTGAGGTAATAACTCTCCGGCTCGCCCAGGCGTTTCAATTCCGCGCGCAACGCGGACAACTCGTTGAAAGCGGCCGCCACGGGCGGCGGCGCAACGCCGGCTTTGACGGCAGCTTCAACGGCAACAAATTCTTCGTCTTTCAAAATGGCAGACATCGGGAGCAAAATACCGCCGCGTGACGCGCAAAGGAACTTCAAACTTTTTCGCGTGGCAGCCAGGCCGCGGAACGCCCGCTTTCGACCGGCGGCGGCTTTGATTACGTTGTCAGCCGCCACGCGATGCAATCCAACGCTGCCACCCCGCGCCGGCCCCGCTGGCTCAACCGCACGGTGCTGGGCATCGGGCTGGCGTCGCTGTTCAGCGACTGGTCGCACGAAATCGCCACAACGGTGCTGCCCGCGTTCCTCGCCACGATGGGCGTGGCGGCGTTCTGGGTGGGGTTGATCGAAGGCGTTTCCGATGGCTTGTCCTCGTTCGCCAAAATGGCGAGCGGCTATTACACCGACAAGTTGCGCCGACGGAAACCAGTCGCGGTCATCGGTTATCTGGTCACGGCGCTGGGCACAGCGTCATTCGGGTTGGCGACAGCGGCGTGGCATGTCCTGCTCGCGCGGGCGTTTGCCTGGCTGGGACGCGGGGTGCGGACGCCGGTGCGCAAGGCGCTGCTGGCGGGGGCGGTGACGCCGGAGACTTACGGGCGGGCGTTCGGGTTCGAGCGGATGATGGACACGCTGGGGGCGATTGTCGGGCCGGCCACGGCGTTCCTGCTACTCGGCGCGTTCCACCATCATTATCCGTCGCTGTTTGCGGTGACGCTGATTCCGAGCCTCATCGCGGCGGGGTTGATCGCGTTTGCAGTGAAAGAGAAGGAGCGCAAGCCCGTGCCGCATGTTTCGTTTGGCGAACGGTTGCGGCGGCTGCCGCCGCGCTTCCGCAAATTCCTTGTCGCGGTGGGCTTGTTCGGCGCGGGCGATTTCGCGCACACGCTGTTGATCCTGCTGGCGACGCAGAAACTCGCGCCGGAGCTGGGGCCGGCGCGGGCGGCAAGCATCGCCGTGGGGCTCTATGTGCTGCACAACGTGTTCTACGCAGGCTTTGCGTTCATCGCCGGCTGGCTGGCCGACCGCTTCCCGAAAAACCATGTGCTTGCTTCCGGCTACGCGCTGGCGGCGGTGATGGCGCTGGCGATCATTTTCCTCCCGCTGACGGTCTGGACACTGGCTGGCATCTTCATTCTGGGCGGCGTGCACGTGGCGGTGGAGGAGACGCTGGAAGATTCCCTCTGCGCCGGACTCGTGGGCGAGGAACATCACGGCATGGCCTTCGGCACGCTGGCGACGGTCAACGGCGTGGGTGATTTCCTGTCGAGCATCATCGTCGGCACGTTGTGGACGGCGTTGGGAACGAGCGTGGCGTTCGGTTACAGCGCGGTGTTGTTTCTGGCCGGCGCGGTCCTGGTCTGGCGGTTGCGGCTCACCTGACCGGGGGTTGGCCGCGCGGGCCGCCCGCCGCCCGAAACCGAATGGGAACGGTTTCCGCCGGGACGGGGCGGGCGGGCGGGCTTCGGCCCGGGCGGTTTTGCGCCGCCGTGCTGCGGGGCGTGCCGGGAGAAACCTGGCCGTGCTGGCGGCGTGAATCGGGACCGCGTTCGCGCCGTTTGCGCCAACCGGAAATCCACCTGCTTCTTGAACCGGTCCACCTTCGCCACCTGCACGGTCACGTTGTCGCCGAGGCGAATCATGCGGCGCGTGCGGCGGCCCACGAGCAGGTTGCGCGCGGCGTCAAACACGAAGAAGTCCTCCTCCACCAGCGACAACGGCACCAGGCCGCTCATCGCCAGCCCCGGCACGTCCACGAAGAAACCGAAGTTGCGCACGTCCGTCACCAGCGCGGGGTATGGCTCCGGGCGGCCGGACTTCAACTGCGCGTTCAGGAAGGCAAACAACTTCACGTCCTTGCTGTCGCGCTCGGCGTCGGCGGAGTTGCGTTCGGTGACGGAAATGTGTTCCGCGGTTTCCTTGAGCGCGGACGGCGCGCCGGCTTTCTGATCGAACAGGGCGCGATGCACCACCAGGTCCGCGTATCGGCGGATGGGCGAGGTGAAGTGCGTGTATTTCTTCTTGGCCAGGCCGTAGTGGCCGAGCGGTTCGACCGCGTAACGGGCGCGCATGAGGGATTTGAGGAAACCGATCTTGAGCGCGGGGCCGATGGGCAGGGTGTTGAGCCGCGCCAGGACTTTCTGCACCTCGGCGGGCTGGCGCAGGTTGCCGCAGGGCACGTTGTGACTCAGCAAATCCTCGCGATACTCCTGCAAGCGCCGTTCGTCCGGCGGTTCGTGAACGCGATACACGGCGGGCCGGCCGAGCTGCATCAGCCGCGCCGCGACCGCCTCGTTCGCCAGCAACATGCACTCCTCGATCAACTGATGTGACACGTCGTTCACGGTCTTCTCGATGCGCAGGATGCGCCCGCGCTCGTCGAGGCGGATTTTCGATTCGGGAAAGTCGAGGTCGAGCGAACCGTGCTTGAACCGCAGCCGCCGGATGCGCTGGGCCAGTTCGTGGACCTGATGCAGCATCTGCTCGATGGGGTCAGGCGTGGGTTTGCGTTCCAGAATGGCCAGCGCCTCCTGATAGGTGAAGCGCCGCTGCGAATGGATGACCGCCGGATAGAACTTCGTGTTCAGCACGCGGCCCTCGTGGGAGATGAGGAACTCGACGCACTTGGTCAGGCGGTCCACCTGGGGTTTGAGCGAGCACAATTCGTTGCTCAACGCCTCCGGCAGCATCGGGATGACGCGGTCCACGAGGTAGGTGGAATTGCCGCGCTTGCGCGCCTCGGCGTCCAGCGCGGTGCCGGGCTTCACGTAATGCGACACGTCGGCGATATGAACCCACAGCCGCCAGTGACCGTTCGCCGCGCGTTCCAGACAGATGGCATCATCAAAATCCTTCGCGTCATCGGGATCAATCGTGATGACGCGGTGCCGGCGGCAATCCACACGGCCCGCCAGATCGCGCGGCGTCACCGTGCTGCCGATGGCGTGCGCCTCTTGCAGCACCGTCTTCGGAAAATGCAGCGGCAGATCGTATTGGCGCAGCACGGAAAGCATGTCCACGCCCTCCGCGTCCGGCGCGCCGAGCACTTCGATGATTTCGCCCTCGGGATTGGTGTGGCGGGATTCCCAGGCTTTCAACTCGACCACGACCTTGTCGCCGAGGCGGGCGGGGCGGCCCAGGTCGCGCGGCTCCGGCACATAGAGGTCGTGCGGGATGCGCGGGTCGTCGGGGATGACGTAGAGGAACTGCCGTCCGCGCTGGAGGGTGCCGACGAACTGCGTGCGGCGCCGTTCCAGCACGCGGACCACCTCGCCCGTCAGCGGCTCGGGGGCGTCCGGCCGCAGGCCCCGGGGCCGGACATCGCGGCGCACCAGCACACGGTCCTCGTGCAAGGCCGTGCCGGTGGCGCTTTCGGGGATGGTGATTTCCTTGAGTCCCGGGTCGTCCGGATCGAGAAAGCCCTTCCCCTGCCGGTTCATGCGAATCCGTCCGGGGATCAAGTCGGCCTCGCGCGGCTGGATGTAGCGGTCGCCCTTGATGCGGGCGACCCGGCCGACCTGTTCCAGTTCGCGGAGGGCGCGTTGCAACTCCGGGCGGCGGGCCGGGGGCAGACGCAACAGCCGCAGCAATTCCGGCGCGTTCGCGGGAAGGTAATCCTTGCGCGCCAGCGCCGCCTCGATCCGTGGTTTCAGGTCATTCATGGTGGCAATTCCAGGCCCGGTGCGGGGGTTCTCTGAGGCGCCGGTTCGGACGCCTTGCGCGGGACACGGCATCCGTGCGGCCTTCCCCGCGACGCGCGCCCCGGCCGCCATCGCTTCCGGTGGCTGCTTGAAGCGCGAAGCCGGCGGAGCGATGACGGCGCCCAGCCTAGCGGGCGCCCCGGTGCCAAAGCGAGCCTTCTGCGCAACGGTGTCGCCCGCTCGACTTGGCCGCCGCCGCCGCCTACCCTGCCGCCCGTCAACCTGCCCGGCAACCACCATGACCAGCACCGAAAAACTTTTGCGCGGTCTGATCGCCCTGCCCAGCGTGAACCCCGCGTTCGCGCCGCCCGGCCCGCGCACCGGGGAACGCGCCGTGGCCGAATTCCTCGCCGCCGTCGGCGCCCGCGCCGGGCTGGACATCGAGTTCATGCCCGCGCTGGGGGAGCGGGACAATCTCATCGCCCGGCTGACACCGCGCGGCCCGGTGCAGCGCCGCATCCTGCTCGCGCCGCACCTCGACACCGTGCCGGGCGAGGATGCGCAGTTCACGCCGGTGACGAAGGCGGGCCGGCTGCATGGCCGGGGCGCGTGCGACACCAAGGGCGCGGTGGCGGCGATGTTTTCCGCGCTGTGCGAACTGGCGCATGGCGCCCGCCGCCCCGCGCACACGGAAGTCATTTTCGCCGGCCTCGTGGACGAGGAACACGGGCAGGCCGGCTCCCGCGCGCTCGTCAAAGCCGGCGTGCAGGCCGACCTCGCGATTGTGGGCGAACCGACGCGGCTGGGCGTGATCACGGCGCACAAGGGCAACGTGTGGCTGCGCCTGACCACCACCGGCAAGGCCGCGCACGGCGCGACGCCGCACCTCGGGCGCAACGCCATCCTCCCGATGGTCCCGGTGGTGACGGCCCTGGAAAACGATTACCGCGCGGAACTGGCCCGCCGCGCGCATCCGTTGCTCGGGTCGCCCACCGTGAACGTGGGGAGCATTCATGCGGGCGCGCAGCCGAACATCGTGCCCGACACCTGCGTGATCGAGGTGGACCGGCGGACGCTGCCAGGCGAAAGCGAGGCGGGCGTGCTGCGCGAAATCACCGCGCTGCTCCGCGCCCGCAAACTCAAGGCGGAGGTTGGGTCTTTGAAGACCGCGCCATGCCCCGCGCTGGAAACCAATGCCGAACAGCCGCTGGTGCGCGAGTTTCTGCGGGCCGCCGGCCAGAAGCGTCCGCTGGGCGCGCACTATTTCTGCGACGCGGCGGTGCTGGCGGGCGGCGGGATGCCGAGCGTGGTGTTCGGCCCGGGCGACATCGCACAGGCTCACACGGCGGATGAGTGGGTGGAACTGGAGCAGGTTGAACAGGCCCGCCGGTTGCTGGTCGAGTTCCTGCATGCGCAGCCGTGAGGCCCGGAGGCGGAACGGGTGACTGAAAGCCGAAAGCCGAAACCGCAAATGAGTTCCGCCGCCCAGCAACGCGCCACTTTTTTCCGCCAGAGCGGCTGGCTCATGCTCGCGAACCTCGTGGGCGGCGCGCTGATGTATGGCGTGCATTTCCTCTCGAAGGCGATCCCGACGGAGGAATACGGCACCGTGGGCAAGCTGCTTGCGGCCACCATCATCATCCCGGCCATCCCGCTGCAAATGGTCTTCGCGCGCGAGGCGGCGGCGGCGCTGGCCCTTGGGCAAACCGGGCGGCTGGCCAGCGTGACGCGCAAGACGCTGCTGGCGTTGTTCGCGCTCTGGCTGCCGCTGCTGGTCGCGGTGCTGACGTTTCAGGCGGACATCCTTGCGGCGTGGAAAATCTCCGACCCGGTGACGTTGTGGCTGTTTCTCGGCGTGGCGCTGGCGTCGTTGGTATCGCCGGTGTTCATGGGGCTGCTGCAAGGGCAGCAAAATTTTCTGTGGCTCGGCTGGGCCATGATGTTGAGCGCGGCGGGCCGGCTGGGGCTGGGCGCGCTGCTGGTGCTGGTGTTTCTGCCGACGGCAACGGGCGTGATGGCGGGGGTGCTGTTTGGCGTGGCGGTTGCGCTGGCGCCGGCCATCTGGCAAACGCGCGCCTTGTGGGGCGGGCCGGGCGAGGCATTCGCGCCAAGCGCAGTCGTGAAGCAAATGGTGCCGCTGATGCTCGGGTTTGGCGCATGCCAGTTTCTGTTCTCGGCGGACCCGATTTTTGTCGGGCGGCTGTTCAGCGCCGAGGAGGCGGGCTACTACACCGCCGCCGGGACGTTGTCGCGGGCGTTGATGTGGCTGGTGCTGCCGCTGGCAAGCGTGATGTTCCCCAAACTCGTCCATAGCGCGGCGCGGGCGGAGAAATCCAACCTGCTCGGCCTCACGCTGCTGGCAACCGGCGTGCTGGCGGTGCTGGGGGCCGCGATGCTGGTGCTGCTGGCGCCCATCGCGGTGCGGATTCCATTCCCGCCGCATTATGTTGGCCCGGTTACGGCGCTGCTCGCGCCGTATGCGTTTGCAATGGTGCCGCTCTCAATGGCGTTCGTGCTGGTGAACAATCTCCTCGCGAAATCCGACTTCCGCGTCGTGCCGGTGGTCGTCGTGGTGGCGCTGGGTTACGGCCTCACGCTGGCGCTGTGGCATCCAAGCCTGCGGGCGGTGCCGCTGACGATGGCGGGCTTCACCACGCTGCTGCTGGCGGTGTGCGCGCTGTTCACCTGGGGGCCGCTTGCGCGGGGGGCGGGGGGAACAGCCGATTCCCAACCCCCCTCTTCCAGCCTTTAGCCCTAATGCCTTTCGGGAATTCCAGGTTTTTTTGACAGGTGCTTGTTCGAACGGGCTGTTTTTTAAGGTTTTGGCTGGAAATCTGTTTCGGCCGTCCCCGCAGGACTTGCTGCTCTGTCGCTGCCTGCCCAGCGCATGAGCGTTGGGCTGTTCCAGCCAAGTCGCTACGGGACAATTGGTAATGCGTATTTCCCGAAAGGCATTATGCCATAGCCCGGAGCTTTCACACCCGTTCTCGACGGTTCGGCTGGCGAACCGCCGGAGCGCAACGCCGGAGAACCTATACAGACTTCCAGTCGGCCGTCTCGCGGATTTCTAATCCGCGGCGCCGGCTCGAGCAGGATGGGCGCGTCTTCCAGCGCGAAGGTGTATTGGCCGCTCACCGGCGTAATCGTTCCTGCTGGTGATGGCGGGCAGTTTTGCCTGCGGCACCTGGGGGGACGTATGACCGCGCCGCTCCCGGCCCTCGAGCGCCGGGCGCCGCCGCTCCCTCCGCCCGGAACGAGAGCCAGCCAACCGCCGCTGCCCGCCCCGGGTGTCGGCGAAGTGTGGCGCTTGCTGGAACTCTACCGCGCGCGACTCGAACCGACCGAGGAGCAGTTGACTCAAATCCGTCCGCGGCTTGAACCAGCCACGGCCGAGATGCAGGGACTGCCTCCGCGCGCGGCGGAACGCTTTGCCCGCATCGAGCGGTTCCACGTGCAAATGGCCGGCTTTTTCGCCCCGGCCCAACACGAGCGCGCGCGGCAGTTGCTGGAAGCGGCCCGTCGCGGGCGGCCGTAAGATAACCGGCTGCCGGCCACACCGCCCGCTGCCGAGCGTGAAACCCGGGGTAAATGGATGCCTGGGGCAGCCCTGCTCGGGCCGGAAATGTCCGTGAGGACAGTGGCCTGCCGGTTGCGCAGGCGCGTCCCAACATCCCGAATACCATGCGTTGGGGCGCATCTCACTTTCTTGCAAGTCCGTTTCATATGTGTGCGGTGGTAGCGTCGGCAATCCTTGGCTGACGTGGAGCCGGGCTTCCC
>Ga0101944_10000793_pt1 | contig 83751 bp, 59 predicted proteins | sample DewCreD2012metaG_FD_75245 | JGI IMG/M metagenome (GOLD analysis project Ga0101944, IMG submission 75245) | Hot spring sediment bacterial and archeal communities from British Columbia, Canada, to study Microbial Dark Matter (Phase II) - Dewar... ... | reverse complement strand
GGATTTCAGGGTGATACATTGGGGACACCCGGACTTATGGCTGCTTGCGCTAAACATTTTGTTGGATATGGCGCAAGTGAAGATGGCAAAGATTATCAGACAACATGGATCCCTGAGCCGGAACTCCGTAATACTTATCTTCCGCCATTTAAGGCAGCGGTTGATGCTGGCGTGGCAACAATCATGAGCGCGTTTAATGATCTGAATGGTATTCCAACCTCCGGAAATGAGCTGACTTTAAATCAAATCCTTCGTAAAGAATGGCGTTTTGGTGGATTTGTGGTTAGTGACTGGGAGTCGGTAACTCAAATGATTACTCATGGTTATTGTGTAAACGAGAAAGAGGCAGCAATAAAAGCTATCCGGGCCGGCGTAGACATGGAGATGGTCAGTAAAAGCTATCTTAATAATCTTGAACAACTTGTTGCCGAAGGAAAAGTGTCCGTAAGCCGCATTGATGATGCGGTTCGCCGTATTTTACGGGTGAAATTTCGAATGGGTTTATTTAATCAGCCCTATGCCGATACCACGCAGCGGTCCCTGATCTTTTCTCCTGATCATCTTGCTGTCGCCCGAAGGGTAGTGCAACAGAGCGTGGTGCTTTTAAAGAATGATCAACAACTTTTGCCCTTGTCGCGCGATATCCGCAAAATAGCTATTATTGGTCCGCTAGCCGATGCTCCGGCTGATCAGATGGGATGCTGGGTGTTTGACGGACGACCGGGTGATGTGATTACTCCGCTGAAAGCATTTACCGATTCCATGGGGAATAATCGTGTAATTTATGCTTCGGGCTTGCGCTCCAGCAGGGATACCTCTGATGCGGGTTTTGCTCAGGCGCTGGCAGCAGCCCGTAGCGCTGATGCTGTGCTCTTATTCGCTGGTGAAGAATCTGTGCTGTCAGGTGAGGCACGTTGCCGCGCATTCCTTGATCTGCCTGGCATTCAAGATCGGCTGATCAATGCAGTCGCTGCTACCGGTAAACCACTGGTTCTTGTTGTGATGGCCGGCCGGCCGCTTACCTTTGAAAAAGCTGCAGCCAAAGCCCGCGCCATTCTGTATGCCTGGCACCCAGGAACAATGGGTGGACCTGGTATTTACGACCTGGTATTCGGGTATGCTGCCCCTTCGGCTAAACTTACCATTACTATCCCGCGAACTATCGGACAGGTGCCGATTTATTATTGCCATAAAAATACCGGCAGGCCGCCTATAGAAAAAGCGTTTGGTATACCTACCGGTACGCCTCAAAATCCTATCGGATATAATTCCAATTTCCTTGATGTTTCGGTTACCCCTTGCTATCCTTTTGGATTCGGACTAACTTATACTCAGTTTGAGTATTCGGATATTGCTTTGGCTGACACTTCTCTCTCGTTAAACGATACGCTCTTGGTTAGTGCAACTGTTCGTAATACCGGTACCCGAACTGCCGATGAGGTTATTCAATTATATATCCGTGATATGGCTGCATCACTTATACGCCCGGTACGTGAACTCAAGGGCTTTCAGAAGTTTGCTATTGAACCGGGACAGCAAAAGCGTGTCGTATTTAAACTGCCCGTATACGAATTGGGTTTCTATAATAATGAAAACAAATTTCTGGTTGAGCCGGGTAGATTTACAGTTTGGGTGTCGGCGCATTCAGCCGACGATCGGCTTAAGGCAGAGTTCAGAATTGAATAGTATAGTTCGGATTATTGACTGCCAAACGGCTTGATTGTCCATCTTAATCGTTTTATCAGGGTTAAAAATAGCTTTTTTCATTATACCGACACAATTGTTTTAGAATAAATAGCCAATCCGTAAATCCATATAATCGGCAACCTGACGGTGCGCTTTCAGATTTATAGCTGTGAACAGGTACCCGGTGATTGAAAATTGCAATGCGTATCGTTGATAAAGAATATCTCTTGCTCTAAACGGGCTATGAATATAGTATCCAAGAAATTGTGAAAACATAAACCGGCCAATCAGCAGGTTATGTCCGCCAACTGCCGAGATACGGTGATGGTCCGTATCCAGTCCCTGTTCATTTATAATTTGCCTGTTTGCCAGGTTTTTTTCTGCTTCAAATCCAAGCGACAAAATACTTAAGCGCCCGGCCAGATGTCCTGCATCGGCGTATATACCCCATATAGGATACTTTTTATCTTCATTCAGATTTTTAGTTTTTCCTGTTCCAAAAATCATGACACGGTAATACCACTTTTTTATATACAGCCGATTTTTTGCTTTTTCTCTTGCCGTAATCGCGGGGGGCTTGAACGAATACATCAAACCCATGCTCATTGTCGGATAATTGATTCCTTTGTTCGGACGCGATATGCCCCCGTTCGAGATATGATTATAATGGATGACTGTTCGTGCTGTTACCAGTGGTGTGATATGATAATTAGCTGCTGTTGCAAGGGTCGCGATCCCGTTAATATGAGTGCTGTAAAAAAGATTTGCAGGATTTGAATGTTCATCAAATGGTTTATTCAGGTAACCAATGCCCAGTGCGAACCGGTATGAGAAATGGAATTTCTGTGTCCTGATCATGAAGGGTTCTACATATACTGTGGCTCCGGCCATATTGCCAATAATGTCTGGATTATCAAAGCTGAAGAGCAGCAGTGAAAGCCCGGTTTTAGGATAACAATTACAGTAAGCGTAGGATTTTTCGCCGGTGTGCAGCAAACCAAGCTCAATTTCAGCGCCAAAAGGATGAGTGCGCGAAATACTTCTGATGCTTTCCGAATGTGGGATAATGAATCCGTAATGAATATTGTATGCTGTGTAAGGTACGCTATTTGGCGGTTCGCCTGCCGGTAGCGATGACATAAAACTGTTATAAAGCATCAGGGCAACAAGCCAGTATCTTTTCATTGATCATTGTATAACTGTTGGATTGCCACAACTTTTTCTTCCATCGTTAGAGTACCATTCAGCCAGTGTATATTGAGTCCTTCACGCTCCATCTTTCTGAACCATGTCATCTGGCGCTTGGCAAACTGGCGGATCGCGATATTTAGTCCGTTTATCATGCGGTTGTAATCTATCTTGCCGCACAGGTATTGGGATACGAATTTGTATTCCAGTCCGTAATATTGTAATTGTTCCGGTGTCAGTGTTTTCAATAGTGATTCAACTTCTTCGATCAGTCCATTTTTCAGGCGTTCTTCAAGCCGGCATTTTATTCTTTCCATTTCAAGGCCACGTTCATATCGGATACCGATAATCAGGGAATTGATAACTGGCAATTGCGGTTCGGGTCTATCTCCGGATGCATTGTATATGGCAATTTCTATAGCTCTGATTAACCGTTTACGGGTGTCAAAGTCGGTTTTATTGTGTGGCTTTTGCAGAGTAGTAAATAGCTGAATAAGTTCCTCGGTGCTCTTTTGTTCCAGCGAAGCCCTCAAGGTGTGGTCGGGTTGTACCTTATGCAGTTTATATGACCGTAATACAGCATCAATATATAGCGGACTACCTCCGCATAATACCGGAAGTTTATTACGTAATTTAATTTCATTATACACGGTTAGAAAGTCGTGTTGATATTCGTATACATTATAATGATATCCCGGTTCTCTGATGTCTATCAGGTGATAAGGAATGTTTATTCCGTTAATACTGTATTCGCTCAGGTCTTTGCCTGTGCCGATGGTCATCCGGCGGTATACCTGCCGGGAATCGGCGCTGATGATTTCTCCATCTGCCTGTAGTGCAAAACGAGCTGCCACTGCGGTTTTTCCGCTTGCTGTTGGCCCCAGCACTACTACCATATTGTGTCCTGATGAACGCATTCTGTAATGAGAAAAATCTATCGCTGCAATGTCGCTTCTATTGTATATTTTTGTGCGAAAAGATAAAGATATGGATTTTAAGAGATTTTACAATCGTTTGCACAATATCATCAGGCATCCGTTAAATGAATGGGAGATCATTAGCGGCGAGCAGTGCGATGAACGGTTATTGTTCAGGGAGTATGTACTGCCCTTAATCATTCTTGTTTCTGTTACCCGGCTGGCCGGATTGCTTATTAATTACCGGTTTTATAACCCGTCATGGCTTCAATTGCTGGTTGATCCGGCATTGATTTTTGCTTCCTGCTTCCTTTTTTTTACAATATCGGTTTTTACTGTATTTGCTTTAATGCAGATCTATGCCGCTAATGGTTCGTTCAAATCAGCTCTCGTGCTTACATCGTATTCATTGTCGGTGTTCTTTATTGCTTCATCTATTGCAAACCTTTTACCTGAATTATATGTGTTTTTAGTGTTCGGGCTATATGGTTTTTATTTGTTTTACACCGGAACTTTACGTATGGTTGATATAACCGGAAAAGAACAGCTTGCCTTACTGAAATCCGGCAGTTCTTTTTCTATTAAAAATGATTTGACTTCTTTATTGCGAAACAGGGTTGTTCAGTTTACCGGTTTGTGCTGTTTCATTATGTTACTTGCTTATTTTGCATTGTCGGTTTTATATAATTTTACGATTAATATGTTTTCTGTTGGATACCAGGCGATAAATACATTATTGGTTGATTAAATGGCATCTGATATCAACATAAAAAATAAACGTGCTGCATTTGAGTACGAGATCCTTGAAAAATATATTGCGGGGCTGGTGTTGTGCGGAACCGAAATCAAGTCGGTACGGCAGGGAAAAGTTTCACTCCCCGAGGCCTATTGTTTCTTTGCCGGAAGGGAGCTTTGGATCAAAGCTATGAATATTGCCGTTTACGAATACGGCTCGGTATATAATCATGAGCCCACGCGTGACCGGAAGCTGTTGCTCAATAATACTGAATTACGGAAAATAAAACGGAAAATAGAAGAGAAAGGATTGTCTGTAATTCCCCTGCGTCTTTTTATTAATGAAAAAGGATTAGCAAAACTCGAAATCGCTGTTGGCCGCGGGAAAAAACTGCACGATAAACGCGAAAGTATTAAAAAGAGAGATACGGATAAAACGATGAGAAGGGCGCTGGTGCGTTGATTCTACTGCATGAAAAAGAAATCTTTCAACTCATAAATATCTTCTGTAGTAAAATCCGACTGAAAATTAAAAAATTTATCAATAGCATCCATCACCTCGTCAAATGAAATTGAACTATCACCGTCAGCGTCTACTTTTTTAAATTTATCGGGAACCTTCACATTCGATAATTTTGTGTAATATTTGCTGCTCATATTACTGCGAAGGATTGCTTTAACATCTTCACGGCTTACGGCCTCCGAATTTATCATTTTCATCATGTCCTCCAGCTTGAATTCAGCCCCGCTGGCATTAACAAAGGCGCCTTTGCGTGTATTGGGTTCAATGTCAAGATAGTTTGGTACGCCATCAGCATCACCGTCAAGTGGGCAACCAAGGGTATCAACCTCAATTCCCTCTGGTGTCCCGGGGCAGCGGTCGTTACGATCGAATATCATATCATTATCTTCGTCTCCGTACATGGTGTAGTCAAAATCAATATCGGCAAAAAGTTTCTTAATTGTTACCGTTTTGGGGTCCGAAAATAGGTCGTAATGGAACGATACCGATGAATATTGCAACCGGTCGTTTCCTTTTTTGCCAATAATCCCTTTCGTATTTTTGGAACTAATGTGGTCAACTAAATCAGTAAATGCAAAATGCATAGAAGTGCCAATTTGCATGTAGGCGCGTTCGGTGATGCGAAACTCAAAACCAATGCCGAGTGGTATGCCGATGCTGTTTTGCGCGTACGATCCCATGCCAAAGTCAAGCGACTTGCGCATATCCGACTCATAGGTGTAGTCGCGTAGGATGATGTTACTGTTCTTATCGCGGATGGTTCCGTCGGGATAGTAGAGATATCCCTTATTTCCTGTAAACATGTCGGTTTTGGATGTGAACTGGATCAATTCAAACCCGGCAGACAAGAAGGGATGTATAGGTTTTTCGGTTGTTATGAAATGTTGAAAATTATACTGTGTTCCAATACCAACAACTGTTATATCGCTGCGAAAATTTATATTATCAAGTGCCGAAAGGGAGAAATTCTGTCCGATTACACTTCCCATCATTACTGATGCTATGCCGCGAAAGAAATGTTTCTTGTCAATAAAGGTGGTTAAACTAACATTATATGCTTTGGATCCCGCCAGCATATTGCCGGCAGGAGAATGGATATCTCCCTGAAACAGCATAACTCCCGAACCAAAGCCAACGACCGGCATGAATACAGGATTCTTAACTTCAACTTCTTCTTTTAACAGGTCTTCATAGATGTCTTCCTGCGCCGGCAAAGTGAAAGGCAAAGCAATCAGAAGAAGACAGAAAAAATATTTTTTTGATGTTGACATTATTTATACCATTTCTGATTTGAGATCATCAGCGCTTCCTGCACCGTTATGCGCATACCGTTATTATAGGCAGCCACAAAAGCATCGTCAATATTTGTGTTGTCCCATAACGAAGCCCGTTGGTCGCGTGCTTCTTTATAATTGCGGAACGAGCCGATGGAGTATTTATACCATCCCTCGTGTTGCTCACGCTTTACTTCTTCTTTCAGATTATATTTTTTAAAGTATCTGCTGATATTTACCGGCTTGTGGCCTGCCGCGATCTGTACTCTGAAATAAATACCGGTATCGGGCAACAATATATATGTTTTATCCGTACGGCTTGCTCTGATGTTTGCCTGAATATTTTTTACCTCCCTGGGTTTTACCACAGGTTTAACAATTTTGGGTTCTGCCGGTTTTGTTATTACAGGTGCGGGTTTAAGTGTTTCGGCCGGTGGACTGGCGATTACCGGTTTAGGCGTATCTACTGGTTCGGGTTTGGTAACCGGCGGTACAATAACAACTGCTGCTATGGTTTCTTTTGCCGGCTCGGTAATTATCGGTGCTGTGGTTATTTGCGGGGGGGCAACGGTTGGTTGCGCCGGCTGAGTTACAACCGGAGCCGGCCTGGACTTTTCTACCATAATTACCGTGCGGTCTAATGGTTTTGATTCCTGCATCAGTGCTTCAACAGGAAGCGTTGGTAAGTCAATGCCTGCATACAGGATGTTGTCAATATTTTCTTTTGTCACCTTCGTGAGATCGGCATCACGCTGCACAATATCAATACTCCTGGTTTGGTCTCCTTCAATATAGGAAAATGTGCCGTTAAGTGTAATTTCTTTGTTTCTGTATTCCGGACGGGGAATAAGTTTGTACGACAATGTGAAGAAATCATCCGGAGGCATATTCATCCAAAGATATTTTAATGTCTGGTTTTTGTAAATAAAGATTCCACTCCGGTTTTCTATCGGCTCAACAGAAAAACCGGTTGGGATACGCTCTTCTATCTTGGCGAATTTGCCGCGGTCGCCTTTATGTACCAGCAGATTGACAATGATAATATCTGTTTTAGCCGAACGTACCGGCGTTTGCCTTATGCAGTTTACGGCTGTATAATCTTTCCGCGTAAGATCAGGGATTACAGCCGATTCAAATGAGTTGATATCAACAATAAGTTTCGGGTCAATCAGCGGCGATGGCCTGATCTGTACACTCAACGGATCAATGGATACCGTCTTTCGTTCATTATTCTCTATATAGGAAAAATTACCGCCCAGATTGAATTTGCCGATCAGTCGCTGGTCAACATGTACCGAATATGAGAAGGTGATTTGCTGTGTGGCCGGAAGTTTGAACCATACCATCTTTACTTTTTTATCCGCAAATTTAAATTCTCCATTTGCCGATTTAACCGGTTTGGCTGTAAGCCCGGCCGGTATTTCTTGCTGGAATCGTGAGAACGATTCGATGCTCCCTTTATTAATGGTAACCTCAACGATAAAATCTTTTCCTGCCTCAACTTCCTTTACGGTCTTCATCGAGCAGGTAACGTCTTCTGTAAGGAATTCAAATGCCAGAATACCTAACAGATGACTGAAAAAAACTATGAACAGCCGTATCATAATCCTAGTAATCCAATGATAAATACAATATTAATAAAAAAATGGCGATTATATCCCATTCATTATCAATTATTTTATTAAAACGTTACTGACAATCATCGGTTTATCAGAAATTTGTCTTTAGTAAGTATTTGGAATAGAATTTATTGATATGATCTACTGCTTCATCGGCTGTGTCAACAACTATAAACAGTTCAAGGTCCTCAATACTGATATTTTTTTCCTCGGCAAGCATGGTTGTTTTAATCCATTCCAGCAGTCCGTTCCAGTATTTCGAACTGACTAAAATGATAGGAAATTCACCGATTTTTTCTGTCTGGATTAGCGTTAATGCTTCAAATAATTCATCGAGTGTCCCAAAGCCGCCAGGCAGGACAATAAACCCCTGAGCATATTTCATGAACATAACTTTACGCACAAAAAAGTAGTCGAACGTAATGAGCTTATCATGATCAATAAAAACATTAGCCGACTGTTCAAACGGAAGGTTAATATTCATTCCAACCGATGAGCCCTGTCCTTTTTTGGCGCCCATGTTTGCCGCTTCCATAATACCCGGGCCGCCGCCTGTAATCACTCCATAGCCATGCTGTGTAAGCTTAAACGCGATTTCTTCTGCCAGTTTGAAATATTCATGATCGGGCTGCGTACGTGCCGAACCGAAAATGCTTACGCAAGGACCGATGCGTGCCAGTTTCTGAAATCCTTCTACAAATTCCGACATGATTTTAAATATCTGCCATGAATCTTCTGTCTGTATCTCATTCCATGTCTTTTGCAGAAATGCCTTTTTAATTTTTTCTTCGTCGTTCTTTCTCATTTTTTCTTGTTTTTGTAAAAATAATGAAATGTGCGGAGTTTTAAAAAAAAATATCAGAAAACAGAAAATGGAATGGTGGTTCCGTTCTCTATGCAATAAGACGGTTTTAACAGTTGTTCCAGAAATTTACTAATTAATGTCGTTTAATGCCCTGGCCGTATAACTTTCTTTTACTTTCCGGATTTCTTCAGGTGTGCCGCAGGCCACAAGATTCCCTCCGTTTATACCGCCTTCAGGACCAAGGTCTATGATATAGTCGGCTGTTTTTATTACTTCCATATTATGTTCTATTACCAGGAGTGTATTGCCTTTGTCGGCTAGCTTGTTTAATACGTTTAGCAGAATATGAACATCATCAAAATGCAATCCGGTAGTTGGCTCGTCTAGAATGTAGAGCGTGTGTCCTGTGTCTTTTTTTGCGAGTTCCGATGCTAATTTTACCCGTTGTGATTCGCCTCCCGAAAGCGTAGTTGATGGTTGTCCCAGTGTAACATAACCCAGCCCGACTTGCTGAAGTGTATGGATTTTTTTATAGATCGGCGGGATTTTCTCGAAAAACTCTGCAGCCGCATCAATCGTCATATCCAGAACTTCACTGATTGATTTTCCTTTATATTTTACTTCCAGCGTTTCGCGGTTATATCGTTTGCCATTGCAGGTCTTACAGGTTACATATACGTCGGGCAGAAAGTTCATTTCTATTGTTTGTACGCCTGCTCCTTTGCATTCTTCGCAGCGGCCTCCTTTAACATTGAACGAAAAACGGCTGGCGCTGAAACCGCGTATTTGCGATTCGGGATGTTGTTCGTAGAGTTTGCGGATATCGGTGAGCACACCTGTGTAAGTTGCAGGGTTCGATCGTGGTGTTCGTCCCAGCGGCGACTGGTCAACTTCAATAACCTTATCAATATGCTCAAGCCCTTTAATGGTTTTATATGGTAGTGGCGTCATCACTGTCCGGTATAGATTACGGCATAGGGCAGGATATAATGTCTCGTTAATTAATGTTGATTTGCCGCTACCCGAAACACCGGTGATACAGATGAATGTGCCTAAGGGAAATGATACATTGATATTTCTCAGGTTATTGCCGCTGGCGCCTTCTATTACGAGGTAGTTGCCATTGCCCTTACGCCGCTTTTCCGGCACAGGGATGCTTTTTTTATTCGTCAGATATTGCGCAGTGAGCGTATCGGTTTTCATTACCTCGGATGGTGTGCCTTCAGCGACAATTTTACCGCCGTGAATGCCGGCTGCCGGCCCCATGTCAATGATATAATCAGCCGACAGGATCATGTCTTTATCATGTTCAACCACAATCACCGAATTGTTACTGTCGCGTAACTGCATGAGCGATCGGATTAGCCGCCGGTTGTCGCGCTGGTGAAGCCCTATACTCGGCTCATCCAGGATATACAGTACATTAACTAATTGCGAACCGATTTGTGTGGCTAAACGGATACGCTGGCTCTCGCCACCCGATAAACTTATGGCGCTTCGATTAAGCGACAGGTAACCAAGCCCTACATCAAGCAGGAAACCCAGACGCCCCCGGATCTCTTTTAATACCTCGGCTCCTATCGTCCGCTGACGTTGGTTCAGTTTCGTATCAATAGTGCTCAGCCATTCGGCAAACTGGTTCAGGTCCATATTTGATAACTCGGCAATATTTTTTCCGGCAAGTTTAAAATGTAATGCCTCTTTGGTGAGTCGCTGGCCATGACATTCGCGGCATACGGTCTGCCGGGTATATTTTTGCCGGAGGTTATCCTCAGTTGATGCCATTTTCTCTGGCGGATGATTGTTCAGAAAGCTGATCACTCCGTCGAAACTTAGAAAATAATTCGACGAATTACCCAGTGGTGAGTTTTGTATTTTGTAAGTATCTTCTGAACCTGACAGGATGGCCTGAAGTACGTCGTCCGGCAGTTCTTTTACCGGCGTGGTGAGAGCAAACCCCGATTTTTTTAATACGGCTTCAATCTGCCAAAAGATCAGTGAATTTCTGTAAACGCCTAAGGGCTCAATAGCGCCGCTTTTGATGCTCTTATTTGCATCCGGTATAATTTTTTTAATATCTACTTCGGTAATGGTTCCTAACCCCTTGCATACGGGGCAGGCGCCGCGAGGACTATTAAACGAGAATGTATGCGGAGCCGGCTCGTTATATGAAATACCGGTGACAGGACACATCAGCTTGCGGCTGTACCATCGAATGGTTGCTCCATCTTTTTCCAGTAGCATCATTACTCCTTTGCCCAGCGACATGGCTTGCTCAAACGAGGTTTTTAAACGCTTTTGCTGTTCTTGCGTTATTGTTAGCTTATCAACTACCACTTCGATATCGTGCGTTTTATACCGGTCAACCTTTGTGTTATGCTTTACCTCATGTATCTCACCGTCAACACGGGCATACAGATAACCCTTTTTGCGGATCGTTTCAAACAACTCCTTATAATGTCCTTTGCGGCCCTGTACCAGTGGCGCCAGGATATATACTGGTTTCCCGTTAAATTGCGAATGGATCAGGTCAATAATCTGGCTGTCGGTATATTTTACCATCTTCTCCCCAGATAGATAGCTGAATGCTTCTGCAGTCCTGGCATACAATAAGCGCAGATAATCGTAAATTTCGGTGATAGTACCTACCGTTGATCTCGGATTTTTTGATGTGGTTTTTTGCTCAATGGAAATCACCGGGCTTAGTCCTGTGATCTTATCTACATCCGGTCGCTCTATGCCGCCCATAAATTGGCGGGCATAGGCCGAAAATGTTTCGATGTAACGGCGTTGACCTTCGGCATAGATTGTATCAAATGCAAGCGATGATTTTCCGCTGCCACTTAACCCGGTAATCACGGTTAATGAATTACGAGGTATGGTGACATCAATATTCTTCAGATTGTGTACCCTGCTGCCATAAACTTTTATACTGTTTTCTGTCATCCTGCCTGATTTTTAAAAGTGCAAAATTACCGATAAAAAACAGAAAAATTGTTTTGTGGTGTATTTAATCCTTTAGGAGTAGTTAATGCGCAGTGATTAAGAAAAATATAATTTTTATACCATTTGCAAATATTTTAGTCCGTATATCATCTGCATAATGCAGTGGTACTAATTGTTTATTTTAAATAATTCTGTATATCTTCTCTGGTTAGTAACTGCGCGAATTGCTCTCAGGAATATAAAGCGTATATTGCTTCCCTTGCATATTCGTCAGTTTATCGGCACGGAGCCATGGATTATGTAGCTTAAGCAGTTTATAGCTGATCCCTTGTTTACGGGCAAAAACAGTAATGCTGGTAATTGTTGTGTCAACCGTAATGGCTCTTGCTTTGAGTTCAGGATAGAGATCTGATGGTTGAATCCGGAAACCATATTCTGCCGGTTGTGACAAAATTTGCTTTATAGCCAGTATGCGATAAATATATCGTCCTGTTTCGTTATTCAGTTTCAGGTCATAATAATTGTTCGTGGCCTGAATCATGCTTTGTCGTTTTAATTCGGTCCGTCCAATGTTAAACGATGCTGCGGCCATGGTCCAGTTGCCAAATAATTCTCTGGCTGATCTAAAATACAGGCAGGCAGCCCGGGTTGCTTTCTCCAGATGATAGCGTTCGTCAACTTCGCCATTTACTTCCAGTCCGTATTCTTTTGCCGTTGTTTCAATAAACTGCCAGTAGCCCGTTGCATCTGCTGGTGATACAATGTGCAGAAAGCCGCTCTCGATTAAAGGTATATATTTAAAATCTTCGGGAATATTATTCTCCTTCAGTATTTTTTCGATGACCGGAAAATAGCGGTTTGCCCGTTTGATAAACAGCAGTGTTTGCGACTGCCAATAGATATTAATCAGCATTTCCCTGTCTAATCCTTCACGTACATCAAAGTATTGCAACGGCGCCGGTTCGCCGGCAAAGTTTATGCTGTCGGGAAGGGTTACCGGCTGGATGTTGTATTGCCGACCAAGCGGTGTATTGTTACTTTTTGTCTCTGTTGAATCTGAGAAAAAGGAAAACAATAATACGAGGTTTAATACCAGCGAAAAAACAAGGAGCGGGCGTAATGTCTTTTTCATGTCAGATTATATTTTTCCGGCTATTAAAAGTCCTGTTATACCAATAATTAGCCCTGCAATTATTTTTACGGCTTTTATCATGGCAAAACTTTTTTTCGATTCGGCCAGCAGGGGAAGCGCTCCGTGTCCCTCATGTACAATTGAATTGGCAAATACAGTGGAGAAGGGAATACTGCCTTGTGCGAACATTGAAATAAAAATGAGGTTTGGGCCCGATTGCGGGATAATGCCAATAATCAGCGCTATCAGCAAAATAATGAACTGATTGGTTTCTATCCATTCTTCGAAATGCAGATATTGTAGAGCCAGTTCAATAAACAAAATGGTTCCGAAAACCCAGAGTGTGATACGTAAAAAATGTTTTTTTATGATGTGACCCCACAGGTGCTCTTCAAGAAAATGATCGGGCACAATAAGCATTATAAATAGTGCGATGAATGTAAAAATAATGAATGTAATTCTGCCCGAATCAATCATGTGCTCTGCCGGTCCGTGGTGACTGTGTGTGTCGTGCGAATGGCTCAGATAGCCCGTCAACAGCAGGTACAGCAGAAACAGATGGCTGAAGATCAGTATGGCGCGGTGGAAACTGATGGGCGCGAAATTTTGTTTTATAGACGATAACCATCCTGCTCCGGCATATTGATTATCATGCTGATGGATCTCAAAATGCATTTTTTGTTTAGATACAGGATGTTTTTTTATAAACAGCGAGACAAGCAGTCCAAGTGCGATACCTGTTATAATGAGCATTACCGATAGCTTTAACGCTTCACCGGGCATCATGCTGAACATAATCAGCGCCTCATCGCCGAACGAAGCCGTAAGACCGGCAACCAGAGAGCCAAAACTCAGCACCCGGTGAAGGTATAACGATACCACAGCATAACTGCCCAGGCATCCGGGAAGTACTCCTACTGCTGCCGATAATACTATTTGTAACCACGACGACTTTTGCAGCGGATCTATCAGCCGGCCTCCGGTTTGTACATTCAGGTATTCGATGATAAGCATCATTACCAACACAAACCCGCTGACTGTAATGGTTAGATTAATAATCTCCTGTAACATTTACCGTTATTCTTTCAGCAACACTTTTTTTCCAAATCGTCCTTTGCGCGACGATAGCTGTACGATATAAAAATCGGATACCAGGTCTTCGGCATTGATTTCAAAAATATAATCTCCTTCAGGCAATGCAATGGATTTTAAAATGGATTGTTTCATCCGTCCTTCTACATCAAGCACTTTAAGTGATACGGTATCGGTTTTGTGTAATGTGAATGATACCGTCGTCATCCGTTTGAATGGATTGGGATATACGGTCAGATCAATATTGTCACGCTTTACGGTAACCATAAGCGTGTCTTCTGTCATGAATTTGCTCTTTTTGATACTGTCCTGTATATCAGGTTTAACACTCTTCAACGATTTTACCGTTGAAATGGTTTGGGTGGCGGCATAAACAGGCAGCAGTGCAATTAGTATTAGTATGCAGAACTTCATCATAATACAAAAGTATAAAAAAAATGGTTAAACCGGAATTTCATGATTTCAATGGTATTTGTCTGTAATAGTTTTATTATATAATGAAAAAATTGATTATTTTAGTCCTTCGTTAATTAACTAATTAAAAATAAAAAATATGAAAAAAATTAAAGTATTGATTGCAACACTTCTGATTGCTGCGGTAAGTATTACTTCCACCGGTTGTTATGGTTCATTCGGACTCACTAAACGGGTGCTCGAATGGAATGGCACTGTTGGTGATAAATGGGTGAATGAGCTGGTCTTTATTGTATTTCTGATTGTTCCGGTATACGAGATTTCAACCTTTCTGGATGTATTGCTTCTGAATTCAATTGAGTTTTGGTCAGGCCAGAATCCTGTAGCGATGAATGCTGCCGATTCATATGAAAAGACACTTTCTGCCGGTCAGCGTGCCCTTACGGTTAAAGCAACACGAAACCGGTTATCATTTATGGCTGATGGCAGTAAACAGAATGTACAGATGGTTTATATGCCCGGGGAAAAAGCTTGGTATATGGATAATGGCAACAGACGCGTAAAGATGGTTGAAATGGCTATGCACGATGGCAAACCGGTTTATGTTGTTTATCAGCAGGAAAGGAAAGTAGTTATTGAGCAGGGCCGTTACACGCGCAGGGAGTTAAAAAACCTGTTAGCGGTTAAAAATTAGGGTTCAACAAAGATATGTTTTGGATTCAGGGTAGTATCGGCTGATAATGTCATTTTTACAGTTTCGCGGTTCACCAGCATAGGATTAAATAGCATAGTGGGTACCATTTTGAAATCGTTGCTGATGGTTACAAACCCTGCATCGTTGAGTTTTGATTCTGTCGCCAGTTTTACGGCCAGCAGGGCTGCATTGGATGCAATCGTTTCGATGGGTTTATAGATTGTAATGGTTTGAGTCCCTTTTACAATTCGTTCCAGTGCATCTTTTTCTGCATCTTGTCCGGCTACAGCGATTGTGCCTGTTAGTTTTCTTTCTTCAATTGCCTTAATGGCGCCCCGGGCCAGGGCATCATTAGCGCAAAGGACGACATGGCAGGTATTTTTCATCAGGCATTCGAGCATGGCTTTATAGCCCTGCTCATCATCCCACTCGTTAACATGTTTGTCCATTACCAGCCGGATATCGCCTTTGTCAATAAAGGGTTGAAGAATATTTATCTGTCCCTGCCTAATCTGTATTGAATTGTTATCAATTACAGGCCCGCCAATCAGTGCGTAGTTGCCCTTCGGGATAAGTTTTACGAAATATCCGGCCTGCATTTCGCCGATACGGGCGTTGTCAAAAGAGACAAACAGATCAAGGTCGCATTTTTTAATCAGCCGGTCATAGCCGATTACTTTAACATCGGATTGGTGTGCTATCTTTACAATTTCAGAAGCTGCGGTCATATCAACAGCCACCAGTACCAGCACGTCAATCCCTTTATCAATCATTTCGCGCGCCTGGGTTAATTGCAGGTCCTTATCTCCTTTTGATGATTGCGTAATTACCTTTGCATTCAGTTCTTTGGCCTTCTTAATAAAGATTTCCCGGTCTTTACTCCATCGTTCCTGAATAAAATCATCCATTAAAAGCCCGATCTTTATTGCTTCGTCTTCATTATTGCAGTTCCAGCTAAAAATTGCAATAAGCAGTATTATGATGAATGCAGGGATTTTATTCATTTTGGCCAGTTTATATCCATTTTACTAAACTGAAATCCTGTCTGTGCGGCAGATCTTCATGTTTTGGAAATATCCGTATGCCGTAATTGAATTGTCCGGGCATTGTAGGACTGATGTCAACTGTATATGTGGCCTTGCCATCGGTGTAATTAACAAGATTGAATTCCTGTTTGCGGATAAACTTTTTATTTTCATCAGTGAACACTATTTCAATGCCGATGTTTTCGGGGGCCAGTTCATTGAGGTCAATTACTACCTCTGCAGTATAATTAATGCCAATATGAAATACACCATTTTCATCTCTGGGAATATTAACGGAGACCACTTCAATACTTTCCCAACTGCGGCTGATTTTTCGTTTCCAGCTCGCGAGACGGTCGGGTATAAGATAATTCTTCTCCCGTAACCGTAACGTGCGTTTATAAAGTTTGGAGTAAAACCGTTCATCATAATCCCGTATCATCCTGCGGGTAGTGAAATTAGGACTAACATAGGCGATGGTGTTTTTAATATGCTTAACCCATCCGGTTGGTATATTGCTGGCATTTCGCTTGTAGTATAGAGGAACTATCTCGTTCTCAAGCATCCTGTATATTGTTTCAGCATCAAGGTCGTCTTGCAGGCGTGGGTCGTCGTATGATTTTTCTTCAGGAAGCATCCAGCCGGCGCCGGGTTTATAGCCCTCAACCCACCATCCATCCAGTACGCTGAAGTGCATGGTGCCGTTCATCACTGCCTTTTCTCCACTCGTGCCTGAGGCCTCAAGCGGACGGGTAGGCGTATTTACCCAGATATCTACTCCCTGTACCATTTTTTTGGCAAGAGCCATATCGTAGTTCTGGAGGAATAAAATCTTTCCGCTAAATTCTGGACGCCGCGACATATCAATAATCAGTTTGATCAGATCCTGGCCTGCCTTATCGTGAGGATGGGCCTTGCCGGCAAAGATAAACTGTACAGGCATTTTTGCGTTATTGATTATCTTGGCAAGTCGTTCCTGATTGCGGAATAACAGATGTGCGCGTTTATAGGTGGCAAAGCGGCGTGCAAAACCAATGGTCAGCGCTTCTTCGTTAATCGTTTCTGTAATCTTCATCAGCCATTCCGGATTTTCGTGCTTACGCACCCAGTCGCTTTTTAAGGAATTCTTGATGTGTTGGATAAGCTTCTTTTTAAGAAATTGTTTTACTGTCCATATCTGTTCATCTGGTACTTTCTGGATGCGCTGCCAGATTTTTTCATCCAGCATATTTTCAAAAAAGCTTTCACCAAACTCTTCGGTATAAAGACGTTTCATCTCTTTGGCTGTCCAGGTTGAGAAATGTACTCCGTTGGTTACATGTCCGATGTGTAACTCTTCGGGCAAATATCCTTTCCAGAGACACGATATAATATCTTTGGTTACCTTTTCGTGTAGCTTACTCACTGCATTTACTTCCTGTGCCAGATTGGCGGCCAGATGGCTCATGTTGAATTTTTCTCCCGGGTCATGATCTTCCGACTTGCCTAAACCCAGAAACTCTTCCCATGATATCTTGTACCGGTCGGGATAATGAGGGAAATAGGTGCGGAGCATATCTTCGGTAAATGCATCGTGGCCGGCCGGAACAGGAGTATGTGTGGTGAAAAGGGTGGAGGAGCGTACAACCTCTTTGGCTTCGGTGTACGATAGATTATTGTTCTGGATAAGTATGCGCAGGCGCTCAAGTCCCATTAGTGCTGCATGGCCTTCGTTGCAATGGTAGATGTCAGGCATAATTCCCAGTAATTCAAGCATACGGATACCGCCTATGCCAAGAACAATTTCCTGCTTCAGCCGGTTTTCAACATCACCGCCGTAAAGGAAATGCGTGATTGACCGGTCGTGTTGATTATTCTCGGGAATATCGGTGTCAAGCAAATAAAGCGGTACACGGCCAACATCAACCCGCCAGATTTGTACATATAGAGTTCGGCCGGGTAGCCCTATTGTTACGGTCAGGGGTGTCCCGCGCTCATCTTTGATTTGTGTTACAGGTAGTTTACTGAAATTTAAAGCTTCTGGTTCGGCCATCTGCTCTCCGTTGAATGATATGCGTTGACGGAAATAGCCGTAATTATATTTTAATCCGATGCCTATCATTTCATAATTTGAGTCGCTGGCCTCTTTCAGATAATCGCCTGCAAGAATCCCGAGTCCGCCGCTATATATTTTCAGTGCATTGATTAGCCCGAATTCCATGCTGAAATAAGCAATACGTGGCGAATCGGTACGAAGGGGCGTATAGATATATTCTTTAAACCGGTCATGTACATCGTTAAGTTTTACAAGGTAGTCCTCGTCTTTTTCTACTTCAAGCAGGCGGCTGTAATCAACCAGTTCGAAAAGGATAAAAGGATTGTGGTGGCACTGTTCCCAAATATTCGGATCAATCCGCTCGAACAGTTCCATCGCATCTTCGTTCCATGACCACCAGAGATTCATGGATATCTCACGCAGAGGCATGAGTTTCTCGGGCAGATTCGATTCAATGTTCAGAGGGTACCAGTGTGGTGTGTTTATAATTTTTTTTCTGATTTGTATGGTTTGTTCGGTTTGTGCTAAATGGATAAACTGGTTGCTCCGATTAGCTACTTTTTGTAATGCAATATTGTATGCCTCGTGGTAATACTTGATAAAATTAGACCAAAGCGTAAGTCCTGAAATAACATGTGCCAGATTACGTGCAGCGTCCGACTCCTCTTTGCTTAATTGTGAATGTTGTATGATGAAATTGGTTACTTCCTGTATAACTTCAGCATCGTTATCGTCGGTACGGTTTATGATGCGGACAGCCATTTTTGTGTCCTGTACCGATGACTGTACCCAAAGCCCAAAGCCGGCTAATGTTGTGGTGACTGTGGGGACATGAAACATAACGCTTTCTTGAGGTGTATAACCCCAGGGCTCGTAATAGGATGGAAAGGCCGAGACATCCATCCCTATCAGCAGGTCATAGTATGGCAGGTTAAAAAAGCCATCGTTACCGTTAAGATAGGCAGGGACATATATCACTTTTACTTTTTGTTCTTTCCGGTTGTACAGTCCTGCCTGATCTATTTTTCGTATAATGGTGTCGTAATCTACATCGTGCAGGTTATGGGTAAGACAGGTGGGCTGATAATGGGCATTCTGTTCTGGATCTAAAATTTCGCGGCGCGGGCCTTTCTGGTGTGCCGGGATAAGAATAAAAGCGACAATCTCTTTTTGCAATTTGTCTGATTCGTTAAGCTGTCGGAGTGTTTCAATAAAGATATCAATACCTTTGTTTTTAAACTCATACCTGCCGCTGATACAGCAGAACAGGGCATCTTTAGATACTTTATATCCGAAACAAAGTTCGGTGGCCTTTAACAGGTGCTCGCGGGCATGTTTGCGTTTACGATCAAACTCTTCGTTAGGTGGGATAAGCGAATTGTCAAAACCATTCGGGGTGATTACATCTACCGGTTTTTGGAGAAAATGTATACATTCATTTGCCGTTAGTCCGCTAACCGTTGTGAAGCAGTCAACCTCGTTTGCTGTTATCCGCTCGAGCGACTGTTTGGATACAACTCCAAATTCGCGCGCCACATCCGCAGGATTATATTGCTGCATCTCACGGTATAATGGACGGTTATTACCTGCTAAACAGCGACCCAATACCGTAGCATGGGTGGTAAATACCGTGGCAACCTGTGGCAGATACTGGTTAAGATATAGTGCGGTTGATCCGGTCATCCATTCGTGTACATGGGTAACTACCCGATCGGTTACACTGAGGTAAAACCGGGTATAGCTCTCAATTACTTTTGCTGCTGCAAAACCAAATAAAGCGGGCTCAATATAGTCCCATTGGCCTGAGATACTATCGAGGGAATAGGTTTCCCATAAATTAGCAAATATTTTATCTTTCTGACCAATAAAGGGAGTGAAGTCAACAATCAGGGCTATTGGGTTACTGGGTATATTCCATCTTCCGATACGGACACGCAGGCCCTCTTCGGCTAATTTTTCACGCCACGACCTGAATAGTTGTGTATCTTCTGTAAACTCCGGATTTTTTGCATCGCGCCATACATCCGGGCCAATCAGTAAATAGTTGTTTTTTAACTCTCGCACCATCGTATTGGCTTTCGACGCAATAACAGTGTGTATTCCGCCGACCTTGTTGCATACTTCCCAGCTTACTTCGAAGAGGTAATCCGGTTTCAATAATTCAGTTGTCATTTTTATTCTTTATTTAAGGGGTTACATTATAAAAATTTTAAGGGGAAAAATATAAAATTTTTCCCCTCAAAACAAATCATCTGATAAAACTATCAGCTATCTCCCAATTATTAGATCAAAGGGGTGATAGTTGGTTTTACAGCCTTTTTTACAGCTTTCTTTTTCGGAGCTGCCTTTTTCTTTTTCGGGGCAGCTTTTTTCTTTTTCGGGGCAGCTTTTTTCTTAACTACCTTTTTTGCAGCTTTTTTTGCTGGCTTTTTAGCTTTAGCTTTCTTAGCTGTAGCTTTCTTTGTGCCTTTCTTGGCACTCTTCTTGGACGTCGCTTTTTTCGCCATAGTTGTTGTGGTTTTGGTTATTAAATTGTGATTATTAAAAGAAGATTTTTTGTCTACTTCAATGAAAAAATCGCTTAATACATTCATGTAATTAATGAAGGCCTGGTAGGGTGATTCATAGGGGCTCCCCTGATGTCCGTCATGGAAAAACCGTGTGCTCATATAGAAAAAATGATCGCAGGATTGCAGGTATTTCCAGTCCTTCTGCAACTTGCGGTCACTGATGTGTTTTACCTTTTCGGAATGAGAAAAAAGTTTATTAAAGGCATCCTTCTGTAGTTCGTTGCCTAACCATGTGCTCAGGTCTTTTTCTGCATCAGCCCAGGATACGGCATGCGGTATATCCAATGCTGCTACCGGTTGAAGCCGCGAACTAACCTCGTTGCCCGTACTAAACTGCATTTTCGACTTAATCACCTGCTTAGGTAATGCTTTTAAAAAATGAAATATACCGGAATCGTGGCTGTGGATATTGCCGAAAATATCATAATCAACAAAAATATTTACATTCTCTTCTTTCTTATTCAATGATGATATCCATTGTACATATTTCTCAGCAGTTAGCGGATATTCAGACCAGCTACGGTTTCCGAAACGGAATGACAGATCATCCGATAACTGGTAATTGCGCAAAAGAATGCGTTGCCGCGGGTTCATGATATTGTAATAAAGGTAATTGGGGCTCTTCCATCCGAGAATTTGCTTGGCCCCTTCGATTAAAACCGTATTGTATCCCAATTCTGCTACTGCTTCGCCAATAGAGTTTGAATAAATCAGCGCTGTATTGGCAAATACTTTGGGTTTTTTCTGGAAATACTGTACAATCAGTCGCTCATGTTCTTTTACCTGCTGCATAAATTCTTGTTTATTATGCAGTGAAATGAGTGAATGGGTATTGGGTTCGGCTGTAAATTCAACAACTCCGGTAGCGGCTAATTTTTGGAAACTCTCCAGTGCATCCGGTGCATATAATTCAAATAAATCGAGTACTTGTCCTGAAATGCTAAAGGTTATTTTGAACTGCGATCCATACTCTTTTATCAAATCAAGAAGTATTTTATTTGCCGGAATATATGACCGGTCAACAGCTTTGCGGATCAGAGATTCATTGGTATAGTCATCATAATAATAGTGATCTGTTCCAATATCGAAGAAACGATATTTTCTTAACCGTAGCGGTTTATGAACCTGGAAATATAAACTAACAGATCTCATGCTTTGCAAAGGTAATTAATTTCTATTAAGTTCGTTATATATTTTATAAATTGCTTTCGCAGAATTTTCCCATTTGAGATTTTCAACCTCGATTTTTCCATAGAGTTTAAACATCCGGGATATTGCATCATAGTTTAAGATTCCGTAAATAGCATCAGCCATAGCATCAATATCCCAGAAGTTAACTTTGAATGCATGTTTAAGTATTTCTGATACGCCCGATTGATGTGAAATAATTACAGGAACATTTGATTGCATCGCTTCGAGCGGCGATATCCCGAAGGGTTCGGATACTGATGGCATAACATACAGATCACTGATTGCAAACATATGGTTAACATCATCTCCTTTCAGGAAACCGGTAAAATGAAACCGGTCACTGATTCCTAAACGTGCAACGCGTGTGATCATCCTGTTCATCATATCCCCGCTGCCGGCCATTACAAATCGTACATTCTTCATCCGTTTCAACACTTTGTGGGCTGCTTCAATAAAATATTCGGGGCCTTTCTGTAGCGTGATACGTCCCAAAAAGGTTACAATCTTTTCGTCTACGGACTTTTTATAATCTTTAAATTCGTAATCCAGTGGATCAACTGCATTATATACCGTTACTACTTTTTTAGGGTTGATGTTGTATTTCTCAATAACAATATTTCGTGTAAGATTACTTACTGTGATAACTTTGTCGGCCATTTCCATGCCCCATTTTTCGATTGAGTAAACATCAGGATTCACATTGCCGCCACTCCGGTCAAAATCGGTCGCATGAACGTGTACAACCAGAGGTTTTCCGCTGATCTGTTTTGCAGCAATCCCCGCCGGAAAAGTCAGCCAGTCGTGTGCGTGGATTATATTGAATTCCTGCTCAAAAGCTATAGCACCCGCTATCAGTGCATAATTGGATATCTCATTAAACAGATTACCCCCGTATCCGCCGGCAAAGGTTAACCGGCCCGTAATATGGCGCGACATTACGCTTTTGGATGTATGGGTTAAACTGAATCGTTTTTCAAATTCAACAGGGTCAACATACGGTATGAGTGATGAACTGATTTGTATATATTGTAACCGTTTCTTAAATTCAATGCTTCCGATATTGCTTTCACTCAGATAAACATTTTCGGCGCTCAATAGTTGCATCCTGCCATTGTCTTCATCCCCGAAGGCCTTGGGAACAACAAATGACAAACTTATATCGGGGATGGTTAACAGGCCGCGTGTCAAACCATAACACGCAGTACCCAAACCGCCGCTGATATGCGGTGGAAATTCCCATCCAAACATTAACACTTTCATCGTCTATCCTTTGTAATTTTCTATCATTATCATAATACGTAAAATTTCCGAAACACTCCATGCCTGGGCAATTGTTCCCCTGCCGGTATGTGGCGGAATGCCGTCATACACCTCCGATATAGATCCTATGCCATGCTCGGTCATTACTTCCTCGAATCCGTCAATCAATTTTCGAACATAGGCCAAACCGCTTTTTTTATGTAATTTAAGATATCCTTCACAATAATGTCCCAGAAGCCACGGCCATACAGTTCCCTGGTGGTAGGCACGGTCCCGTTTTTCTTGAGGGCCTTCATAAATTCCTTCGTACAATTCATGTTTAGGACTCAGGGTGCGTAATCCCCGAGGAGTTAAAAGCTCTTCCTCTATTTTAGCAATAACCGAAGCTTTCATCTCCTGGTCAATCGGACTATATGCAAGTGAGGTTGCAAATACCATGTTAGGCCGTACTGCCCAGTCCTTATAGTCGCCGCATACATAATCAGCCAGATAATCATGGCGGTCGTCACAAAAAGTATTTATAAATGATTCAGCAATCCGAGCAGGCAGGGATTCCCAATCGCTGACAAATTTTTTATCTCCGGCTTTTTTTGCTAACTCTAATGAAAATATTACTGCATTATACCAAAGGGCATTAATTTCAACGGCATAACCGATACGCGCTGTAACCGGTATGCCATCAATTACAGCATCCATCCACGTGAGGGCTTTGCCTGTTTCTCCTGCAAAAATTAATCCATTATCATGCATCTTTATATTAAAAGGTAAGCCATCCTTGAATCCTTGTAATATAGATTTAATGGTTTTGGAATATTTTTCCCATAATTCGGGATAACCGTTGTATTCGTATAATTGCTGAAGATCCCAGAAAAACCATAATGGCGCATCAACCGAATTAAAGGCGTTTTCGGCTCCCTCAACATTCGGAAATAATCCATCCTTCATTTTACCAACCATGGTATCAAGCACTGCCATAAAGGTTTTTTCATCTCCTTTGGCGAGCGTTAGTCCGGGTAATGAAATAAAGGTATCTCTGCCCCAACTGCCAAACCAGGGATAGCCCGCAATGATTTCGGTTTTATTGTTCCGTTTAACCACAAACCGGTTTGCAGCATTAATCAGGCAATTTTTAAAACTATCCAGTGATATACGGTGTTCAAGTTCTGATTCAAATTTCCGTTTCAGTCCCTCGGGAGCTATCTCTTTTGTTGATGCCGAAAAAATTATACTTTCACCCTTGGCTATGTCAACCTCGAAAAAACCCGGAGTGAAAAGGTCTTCGTGAGCATCATATCCGCGGGCGATCTCTTTGGCATATTCAAAATCGTAAAACCATAACGGCCCCGTTACAAAATCATTCGATTTGGAAAATTGTAAATGAAGGTATGGAAAGCCGTTGTACATTTTTGCTTTAATCCCGTTTTTTACTTTTTGAACCTTGGTTTGTGCATCCAGATTGGATTTGGTTAAGCTGTGAATATTCCGGAATGCAAGGAATGGCCTAAACCGGATAGTAGTGGGCGAATGGGCTTCAAGTAAGGTGTAACGGATCATGTAATGCTCTTCCTGTTCGGCAAAAAGCATTTCTTTTGACAAGAGAACACCGCCTACACGGTAAATGATTTTGGGTATTTTATTAATCTCAAAATTCTGTATGTATTTATGTCCCGTGGGTTCATAAATATCGCCACGGTAACGGTGAACAGCCAGATTAAATTCTTTTTTATGCTGAATAACCGTTTCATCCAAACCCGAAAGTAAAACAAATCGTTCTCCGCCAAATTCATCAATCGGACAAATAAGTAACCCATGATATTTCCTGGTATTGCAGCCGATAATCGTTGTGGATGCATAGGAGCCGGCCTGATTTGTCCTTAACAGCTCCCTGTCCAGTGAGTATTCCAGATTCGTTATATTTTCTTGTTCAAAACGCAGGTACGTCATTATTTTTTAATTTAACGATTTAAAAGTAGTTATTTTTTTTTACCTTAATTAAATAATTGCGTAATTTAATTGACAAGTTACTAACAGTTTACGATTTCTTAATTTTGGAATTCATTTTTTTTGTAGGAGATATACCGGATTAATCTATTTTTATATAATTATTTCATTGGCCGGAATGCATGTTTTGGAAAAAGAAAAATACTGAAGGAAAATCGTTTTCTTTGTTTCGCCTGATAGGGAAAGACAAGTTGAGAGACCTGATTGTTAATTTTCATGTTATGCTTGAATTGCCTGTTGCTATCTATGACAAGGCGGATGATGAATTTATTTATTCATCCGATCAGCGGTTATGCAGGTTATTGGTTCGGACAGATTCTTCTTTAGCCGACCAGTGTGTTTTTAATAAGTCGGTGTTTGGTGCTTTGGAACTGTATCGCGACCGTCTTACGGTATATTCCTGCCGTTGTTCGCTCTTGCATGGTATTTTGCCTATCATTATTGAACGGAGGGTTATTGCTTTGATCATTATCGGTCCTTACCGGCAAACCATTTCAGCGATAACAGAGTCAACATGTTTACAGGACGTGAATCAGGAGGTGTTAAATTCAGTGCTGTTTCAGGCACCAGTCTTTTCTGAGGAGAAAATAAAACAGATTAGTGATCTTACCCGCGCTTTTATTAAAGTAATTGTTGCGCAGGGGATAACTATGATTTCTTTACAAAATGAAATTGAACGGAGACAAAAAGTCGAACTTGATCTCATCGCCAACGGCAAGGAGATGATCTCAATAATTGAAAATTTACCTAATCCGGTATTCTATAAGAATGCGGATGGTTTCTATCTGGGTTGTAACAACGCATTTTGTGAATTTACCGGTTTATCAAAACATAATGTTTTGGGAAAAACAGTTTTTGATCTTTTCCCTCTTGAATTTGCACGTGAATATGCCGATAATGACAGGAAACTACTTGAGAGCCACGACTACTGCATTATTCATGAGACAACTATGCCCGATGCTAACGATATAGTTAAGGATGTGGTTATTTATAAGTCATGCTTTCAGCTTAATGATGCTCAGGTTGTAATTGGTGTGGTTATTGATATCTCGGAACAGAAAAAGGCCATGGAGCGCGAAAAGCGGTATTTCCGGAATATTGAATTTCTTTACCATTCAGCCATAAGATTAGTGGATTTTTCATCCGATTCGGATATTTTTAAATTTGTTGCAGAACGGCTGAAAATACTTATCCCGAAATCATTTATCGTAGTGAGTGAAACGGATTTTGAAAAAAACAATGCAATTATCCGCGCAACCAATGGTTTCGAAAGTTATAATTCAATTCTGATTAAACTGCTGGGCTTTAATTTTAATGGCCGTAAGTACCCGGTTAATGAAAAATACTTGTTATTGCTTGATGGTAACGTACACAAAGTAGAGGATGGTGTTTTTGAATTAACTAATGGTATTGTCCCTGCCAGCGTATCAGCTATGATCGAAAAATTGCTGAACATTGGATCAATTCATGCAGTGGGGCTGGTATCTGAAATGAAACTTTTGGCAAGTGTTCTTATTTTGCTCCCGAAAGGTGAGGAATTGCAAAACACTCATACCATTCGTTTGTTTGTGCAACAGGTGGCCTTAGCACTGAAAAAGAGAAAAGCCGAGGAAGAAAAGAATCTTGCTTATGAATCAAACCGGATGAAATCAATGTTTCTGGCCAATATGTCGCACGAAATCCGCACTCCGCTTAATGGAATACTGGGCTTTTGCCAGTTGCTTAAAAAGGGAGACCTCTCTTTTGTTGATCAGGAGCAATTACTTGACCTTATTGATAAAAATAGTCATGAATTGCTTAATGTTATTAACGATATTATTGATATCTCCAAGATTGAAGCAGGACAGATTAATATCAGGGAACGTAATTTTAATATCAATCAGCTTATCCGTGAGGTAATCGGGCTTATTAAAGTTCAGCAACCCCGGTACGGGAAAGAACATCTTGAACTACGAAACTCTTTTCCATTGGTTGATGATGCTGCCGGTCTATGGGCCGACGATTTGCGTCTTAAACAGATATTGATTAATCTGATGAATAATGCATTAAAGTTTACTGAAAATGGTTTCATCGAAATCGGTTATTCTATTCACACGGGTAATATGATCAGATTTTATGTTAAAGACACCGGGATTGGAATTCCGCATACCATGCTTCAATCGGTTTTTAACCGTTTTCAACAGGTTGACGAAAGCGTAACACGAAAACACGGTGGAACAGGACTGGGATTGTCGATTTCAAAAGAAATTGCCCGGCTTATGGGCGGAGAACTTTGGGTCGAATCGGTATTGCATGAGGGTTCGGTATTCTATCTTTCGTTACCCTATATAACCAATGTAAGTATTAATGAGAATTCCGGCGGTGATGCATTTGCAAAAAAGTTTGTCTGGCATGGTAAGCGGATATTGCTGGTTGAAGATCATTACAGGGATTATGTGTATCTTAAGATGGCTATTGAGCAGACGCATGCCGATTTACTGAGGGTTGAAAATGGTAATGATGCAGTTGTCAGATGCCGGGATTACGATGATATTGATGTGGTGTTAATGGATATCCAATTGCCGGATATTGATGGATTTGATGCAACCCGGAAAATTTTAGCTGATAAACCGGATATGCCCGTTATTGCATTAACCGCTATGGCAATGGAAGAAGACAGGAACAAGGCATTAGCGGCTGGCTGTATGGCTTATCTGGCTAAACCTTACCATTATAATGAATTATTCGCAATTATTGATCAGTATCTGAAGCAGTAACCGCAACAAATGCTTTGTTTATGGAAAAAACATCTGTACAATTCACCGACCTTATTGATATTGATGTAGTGTCGGATTTATTAACTCATTTTTACCGGATTACCGGATTACCGGTTACTATTGTAAATAGTGATAATGTAGTGTTGTTCTCGATCGGTGGTGTTGAAGTTTGTAAAAAATTTCATCAACCCAATCCTGAGATTGCTAAGGCATGTAATCAATGTAATCCTGCATTGCCTTCTCATAAGCATCTCAAAGATGATTACTATGAATCTATTTGTTTGATGGGTTTAAACAGTATTGCCTATCCTGTACTTCTTGATAACCGGCATTTTTCTACTATATATCTTGGACGTTTTTTTTATGCCGGTGATCCAATTGATCTTGCTGTTTATAAAAAAGCTGCGGCACGGTATAAATTTAATGAGGTTGAGTATCTGAATGCAATTAGTGAGGTCCCAAGATATACCCGTGAGCAGGTTCTTCAGGTTATGGCATTTTATAAAACGCTCGCGGGAATGCTGTCGGCTCAGGGCTATTATAATCTGGCGCTTTTCAGGGAGATAACTGAAAAACGAAAGATTGACGATTTGCTTGAAAATACGCTCAGGGAATATAAATTTCTGACTGAAAATATCAGCGATGTCATCTGGACAATGGATATGAATCTGAAATTTACTCATATCAGTAAATCCAGCGAGCGGCTCTTTGGTTATTCAATGGATGAGCGGAAAAATATTTCGCTTGAACAATTGATTACGCCGGCTTCATACCAGTATATTATGAATACGTTTCGTGATTTTATTCAGCGGGCAAAGAAAGGGGAAAGAATTACCGGTCCGGTGATTCTCGAATTGCAGGCCATTCATAAGTCGGGTAACAATTTTTGGATTGAAGTATCTGTTACCCCTGTTTATAATCCGGATGGGGCTATGGTCGCATTGCAGGGTGTTACCCGCGATATTACTTCACGCCGGGCTATCCAGCAGAAGTTGATTGAGAGCGAACGGTTTTTCAGGCAGTTGACCGAGAGTATTCACGATCTGGTGGCCTTGGTTGATAAACTGGGCTTCTTTTTTTATATCAGTCCTAATTTTACTGCAATTACCGGTTATTCGGCTGATCAGATCATTGGGAAAAGTGCATTCTTTTTTATTCATCCAGAAGACAGAGGAAGGATTTTTAAAATTTTTATGGCCAATATCCAGCAGAATTATTCAACCGATAAGGCCGAATACCGTTTTAAAAATGCCAATGGCGAATATGCATGGCACGAAACATTGGGGAAAACATGGTATGATGAGCATGGCAGAGTGGCTGGCGCTATCGTTACTGCTCGAGATATCACTGAGAAAAAGTTGGCAATGGAAAAAGAGCGGAAACAATTTATGCTCACCGATATTCTTAAACAATCAGCGTCTGATTTGGTTTTGTTTCCTGAAGATAAGTCAATTTATCAGTATATTGCTGAAAAACTGCAGTTGATTGTTCCTGACTCTATCATTGTCGTTAACTCTGTAAATACTGTTGAAAGATATGCCCAAACGCAGTATATTGCAGGTCTTGGTCCTTTCGCCAGTCAAATGATAAACCTGATCGGGGCTAATCCGGTTGGTAAAACATATAAGATTAATACAGATGATTTTTTTATTCTTACCGATGGCAATATTATAAAGTTCGATCAGGGCGGGTTATACGAGCTTTCTTTCCATCAGATACCTCAGCCGGTTTGTTTAGCCATCGAAAAATTACTGCGACTAAAGAGTATTTTTGTTGTCGGGTTTGTTTATAACCGGATTTTATATGGTACTGCAGTAATTATTGTCCGGCAGGGTAATCCGGATATACCCAGCGATGCAGTTAATACTTTTACGCGCCAGGTTTCCCAGTACCTTCATAAGCAGGCCATACAGCATGAGATGGCAAACTATACTTCAAATCTTGAAATATTATACAACCTGTCCGGTGAATTATGGCATATTGATAAAGATATTAATCTCTTTGATTTATTTGCGGCTAAAATTCATCAAATCATTGACCATTCCATTGTTGCGATTACATCATATAATCCTTTAACCAGAAAGTCAACACTCGAATCGCTTGAAGGTCTTTCGGACAGTATGTGGAAAGGGCTGACTGAAGTGCTGAACTTTGAATTTATTGGCGCAGAGTTTGACACTACTATGATCCAACGGAACACTGCACTATGGTATGCTATGATCTCGGACACTTTTGTCCTCCTGCCGGGTGGCGCCGATAATTTGTCATTGGGAAAGTTCAATCATGCGGCTATCGTTGCGGCAAAGAAATTGTTTAATATTTCTGAAATATATATTGCCGGTTTATACTGGGGAAATATTCTCAAGGGAAATATTTGGATGGTTATGCTGGATAATCATAAGCCGGTTAATCTAAAACTGGTTGAATCAATTATCCGGCAAATGGGTGTTATAATGCAGCGACGGGAAGCCGAACGTGCGGTAATTGAGAGTGAAGAAAAATTCAGAATGACATTTATGACAATCCCCGACGCAGCTGCTCTTGTCCGGAAATCAGACAAGGTGTTTATCGAGGTGAATGATGGGTTTGTTAATCTTACAGGTTATCCGGTTAATGAATTGACCGGACAGAATATCTCGATGATCAGGAACGCCGGGGGGAATGATTCTTTTTTCGGATTCCTTGATAACATGACACCCGGCAATCGCGTTACGAATATTGAAAGATATGGATTAAACCAGAAAGGTGAAGTTTTTGTAGCACTGGTATCAGTTCGCTCGGTTCAGTTACAGGGCGATGATTATTATCTGTTTTTAGCCAAAGATATCAGGGAAATCAAACAGATTGAGCAGGATCTGATTAAAGCAAAAGAGAAAGCACAGGAGTCGGACCGGCTGAAATCTGCTTTTTTGGCAAATATGTCTCATGAGATCCGGACGCCTATGAATGGGATTATGGGTTTCTCTGAGTTGCTTCAGAAAACAAGTGTTACTTTTGAAAAACAGCAGTTATATATTAAATATATTTTTAATTGCAGCAGACAATTGCTTGGGATTATTAATGATATTATTGATATTTCGAAGATTGAGGCCGGCCAGTTGGTTATCTATGAAACACCCGTACTATTAAATGATATTTGTGATGAGGTAATGAGTTTGGCTATTGCCGAACGGGAAATTGTTGGAAGCAAAGTAGATATCCGTAACATAACAGCAGCAGATGTTTTATTAACCCAGGTATTTCTGGATACCGGACGGATTAAACAACTTTTAATGAATCTGATAAATAATGCACTTAAGTTTACTTACAAAGGAACAATTGAACTCAACATACAGATTAAGGATGGGCTTATTGAGTTTTGTGTCTCTGACACAGGTATTGGTATCGAAGAATCAAAACAGCATATTATTTTCGACCGGTTTAAACAAGCCGAAGATGGAATTAGCCGTAAGTATGGAGGCACCGGATTAGGCCTTGCCATTTGCCGCAAACTGGTAGAAATGATGGGAGGCCGTATATGGGTAATATCTCATCTTAATGTTGGTTCACAGTTTTTTTTCACAGTACCTTTTAAACCGGTTGGCGAACGTAAGAGTATTTTGCCGGAGACAGCCGTTTCTCATAAGTACGATTGGAAAGCCAGAAAGATATTAATTGTAGAGGATGATGTTACCAGTTATCTGTATCTGCAAAGTATTATTGAACCTACAGGTGCGTCTATTATCCATGCAGCGGAAGCTAAATCAGCTATTGATTATTGCAGAACCATACCGGATATTTCTTTGGTATTAATGGATGTTCAGCTCCCCGGTATGTCGGGGCTTGAGGCAACAAAACAGATTAAGCAGTTGCGGAAAGAGTTGCCTGTAATTGTTCAGACGGCTTTTGCCATGCAGGGCGATCGCCTGAAATCGCTTGAGGCAGGCGGTGATGAATATCTTGCAAAACCGATAAGCAGCGATCTGTTGCTGGCTACTATTAACCGGTTCTTTTTAAGGACTGGTCAATAAACCCTCCGGGCCTCATGGCGTTTAAAGACCATAGCTGTTCTTGCCGGTAAATAGAGTTTTAGCAGTGAGGGTGAATTCATTGAATCATCGTCTTCTTTGAGTGAATAATAGAACATTTCATTGTTTATTCTGTTCTGTCCGCCGTATGCCGGCAAATCGGTATTTAATACGATTTTGAACCTTCCGGTTTTATACATGATACCGTAATCGGTGAAGGATGTGGTTGGATTAAAATTGAAGACAAATAGTAATTCGGCCCTCTCAAATGCCAAGATTTGAGAGGAAGTATTCTCGTGAATCAGGTAAATCTTGTCATCATTAAGAACAAAGTGTTTGCGGATGACCGTGAGCATATCCCGGTCAAAGTCGGCCAACTGATGATACCGTAGTTCGGGGTTATCTGCTAAATTCCATTGTCTCCGGGCATAATGATACGACCAGTTGTTCCCTTCACGCGGGAAGTCAATCCATTCCGGATGGCCAAACTCATTACCGATAAAATTAAGATAACCATTTCCTGATGTGGCGATGGTAATCAGCCGGATCATTTTGTGCAGCGCCATACCACGGTCAATAACCAGGTTTTGTGAACTGAGATTCATATTCCAGTACATCTCTTTATTCATCAGCCGGAAGATGATTGTTTGATCGCCTACCATGGCCTGGTCATGTGATTCGGCATAGCCAATGGTTTTTTCATCCTTGCGCTTTTTGGTTAGTTCATAATAGAGTTCTTTTACATCCCACTTTTCGTCGGGTATTTCTTTTATTAATTTAATCCAGTAATCAGGAGTCCCCATGGCCATACGGTAGTCAAAGCCAAATCCGCCATCTTCAAAAGGTGCGCCAAGTCCGGGCATCCCGCTTACTTCTTCTGCAATAGTTATCGCCATCGGGTTTACCTGATGGATAAGTTTGTTGCACAGCATAAGATATACAATTGCATCTATATCCTGGTTCAGGTTGAAATAATCATCGTACGAATTAAACTTCCGGTCCAGTCCATGATCATAATATATCATACTGGTTACCCCATCAAACCGGAACCCGTCAAACCGGAATTCTTCAAGCCAGTATTTGCAGTTTGACAACAGAAAATGGAGTACTTCGTTTTTTCCATAATTAAAGCATAATGAATCCCATGCCACATGATGTCTTCGTGGTCCATCATGAAAATACAGATAAGGAGTACCGTCAAGCATCCCTAATCCTTCAACCTCGTTTTTCACCGCATGAGAGTGAACAATATCCATTATTACAGCTAATCCTTGCTGGTGGGCTGTGTCAATCAGCGATTTTAATTCTTCGGGTGTGCCAAACCGTGATGAGGCAGCAAACATGCTTGAAACGTGATAGCCGAACGATCCGTAATACGGGTGTTCCTGAATAGCCATAAGCTGAATAGTATTGTAACCGGCTTTTACAATGCGCGGTAGTATCTGCTCCTTAAACTCGGTGTAGGTTGTTATGCCTGCTTTTTCTGTTGACATACCAACATGTGCCTCATAAATCAGTGGTGGTTCAATTCGACTTTTAAGGGCTGTGGTTTTCCATATATACTTTTCTTCCGGTTCCCATACGCGGGCATTAAAAATTAATGTTTCCGGGTCCTGATGTACATTTCGTGTCCATGCAGGTATTCGTTTTCCCTTGCCGTTTTTCCAATAGACAACCAAATGATAAAGCATTTTGTGCGCAAGAACCCCGGCAGCCAGTTTTAATTCCCAAACACCTCCGGATAGCTTTTTAAACTGATATTTGTCGTCTTCTTTCCAGTTGTTGAATTCACCGGTAAGAATCAGTTTTGTTGCCCCGGGAGCCCATTCACGGATTACCCATCCTTCCGGTGTTTTATGTAAACCAAAATACAGATAGCCATTTGCAAATTCAGACAGTGATTGTTTCCCGCCTCCGGTGAGGATTTTTTCTTTGGCCAGGGCTGCTGTGTGGCGCTGTATGATGGATGGCTCATGCGGCGAAAGCCATGCATCGTTTTGTATCAGTTTAAATCTCGGGCACATCGTTTAGCGCGTATTATACAGCAAAGATAATTGCATTTTGTATAGTGTGAAAGTATTTAATTGCTGATTGTCTGCAATTCATTTATAGTTTTGGCCTGACGCTGCAATTTTTCAGGTCAAATACTGGAACTTGCCGGTTTGACGATTCTATTCCTGATAAATCAAATTGATAATCGGTTAGCCCGCGTCCGTAGATGGCCGAAAATTCTGTTTGTTTAGACCGGGTATAGTCCGGAAAAAATGCTTCCATGGTACCATTCCCGATACGTTTGGGAAATTTCCATTCGTTGGGCACAGTGTCCGATTCGGGCCAGTTAATTGTGAGATTCCTGAGTGTAAGGTTATGGATGTTTTCAAGCACAAGCGCAGCTTTTGCTGTTTTTGCTTCATAACTGACCGGTGCAAACTGAGAACTCTTCATACGGTGTACAAAGGGTAACGGATCTTCTATCCAGGCATAGTTAAGTATTATGTTTTGCATGGTCAGATTTTCAATCTTCCGTCCTTCTTCTGCGGTGATTAGTATGCGGCCTTCTGTGGTACAATTGAAATTCGTAATCAGTATGTTCTTTATAGCCGGTTCACGACCGTTATAGGGGGCCTGTTTCCCATCTTTAAATAACCAGTCGCCATTGCGGTCACCGGACCCGGGCTTGGGAAGGTTCAGGCAGATATGGATAGGTCGGTTGTAGATAAGTGGCACACGGGTATCTGATATAATGTTATTCACCATTATATCGCTTATTGTTCCTGCGCTTTCGGCATAAATGGCAAAAGCGCGCGATGAACCATAAATAATGCAGTTGCTGAAGGTCACCTGTGAAATATTACGGAATGACTCATTCCCGATTTTCAGCGCGGCACAAAGACATTCTATGACACAGTTGGTAACCGTAACCCTTTTGCATTCTCTGCTGTCAACCATCGTTTTCAGACAGATTGCATCGTCGCAGGTTTTAATGATACAGTCGCTGATTGTAACATCAGTACATCCGGAAATGTCTATTCCATCGCCGTTCGGGGCATATACATTGTTCAATATTTTTATTCCGCTTACTTGAACACGATCGCTGTTGTATAGATTCAGAGTCCATCCTCCTCCGGTCTTGAGTGTTACATCTTTTATCCGGATATCCTGACATTCCTGTATTTCGAGCATTGGACTGATTTTTTGTTCTTTGGCTTTTATCCATTGCGGAAAACTATCGGCATTATACTCTTTCCAGAAAGCAGGTCCGTTTCCATCAATAATCCCTTGTCCTTCAATCGTTACATTTGTTGCATTACGGGCTGTTACCAGATGCCAGGGTTGCCGGTCGCGGTTGTGACCCCAGCTAAATTCTTTGTAATCATTAATATCGGGCGATCCTTTAATTCTCGATCCGGAAACAAGATGAAAAACAACATTACTCTTTAGTTCAATGGTGCCCGTCAGGTAGATCCCCGAAGGAACAATAACCTGCCCGCCACCGGCCAACCATGCTGCATCTATGGCTTTTTGTATTGCGCGGGTGCAGAGCGTTATACTGTCGCCTTTTGCTCCATAATCAGTAATGCAATAGATAGGGTCAGTTTTGGTTTGGCAGGAAAAAAATATCAGACAGCAGATTAGCCCGTGTGCTAGAAGGTGTGGTTTCATTTTTTTATTTTTTGCTGTCAAGGTATTTATTTAAATATTCATGGAGAATGCTTGCCATCAATGCTGCTCCTGATGCATTGGGATGTATCTTATCGGGAAGCAGATAATCTTTCCCGGCAAATGGCGTATACAGATCAATAACCTCAACATTGTTCGCTTCCCCGATTTTTTTTACCATGGGCACTATCTCGTTTTCGGTAACCGTTTTAGATATTCCCCAGCGGTCTTCAACAACAGGAACCGGCATGCAAATAAAGATTTTTTTTACTGTCTCAAGATTATGGAAAGTATCAATCAGCGCTTTATAATCAACAGGATATTCATTTTTGTATTGCCAGTTGAAGGGCTTGCTGTCGTTCGTGCCTAGTTTTATAATCACTATTTCGGGCCGGAAAGAGAGTGCGGCGGTAAAGGCCGTTTCTTTCCAATACGGTTTGTTGCCTTTCTTCAGCAGCGTTGCTCCGCTGACACCGAAATTTTCTATATCCCATTGTTTACCCATCATTTTTTGCAATTGAGCTGGGTAACTCAGGGAGTCGCGGCCTTCAATGCCCGATCCGTAGGTTATACTGTTACCAATGCAGGCCACTTTAATTTGCGCATTCAATAGGGTGATGAATGCGAGTAGTCCAAACGTGCAGAATATTCTTTTCATCTGTTTTTGGTTTTATTGGATATTTTTTGTTTATTCATCAATAGCGGTTACATGAATGTACATGGGTGAAATAATCTCTCCTTTGGCTTCGTACCAGGCCTCCAGCTTATAATCTCCTGCGTTTATTCTGAATGGTGGCAGATAAACGGCCCGGCTGGTTGTGTCATTGTTTAACATGCTTCGCTGGGTACTGCCCAGGCGAACCAGGGCTTTCCCTTTATTTGATATTTTTTCTTTAAAGCGCAGTTCAAATGAGTAGCTTGCCGTTCGGCTGATAGTAACATTCCACCACCCAAATCCATCAGGCCTCTCCCAGTACTTGCCCCGTGCACCATGCCAGTCCTGCCGTGTAAGGATTACAGGATTTTCGTGTGGGGTACCGATTATGCAGTATCCCTTAAGTAAAGGTGGAGAGCTAATTATGGAACTGTACCATGCATCAAATTCTTTTCTTAATCGGGTTACTTTTGCAGGATATTTTTGCGCCTGATTATTTTTTTCAAACGGATCGGTAGTCAGGTAATATAGCTGAAGGGCTGTATCACCCATATAATAAGGCGTTTCGCCAATTATTTTCCATTCGCCTTTGCGTACGGCAATATTATAATAGGGTTCAATAAATCCGCGCGACCACACGAAGAATAATGAGCGTTCGGCAAGTTGTTCGGCCTTTCCGGTAATCAGGGGATAAAGATTTGTTCCGTCAATCTTTTGTGACGAAGGTAAAGGGGTTGATGTAATTGCGCAGATTGTAGGGAGAACATCAATAGCTGCTGCAGGTTCACTTATTTCTTTGTTCTCTGTGAGATGTCCCTTCCAATAAATATAAAAGGGTACGCGAATGCCGCCTTCAAAAACAGTTGATTTTTTCCCTCTTAGTCCTCCCCGGTAACGATAGTTTTGCGGGCCGTTATCGGTCATGAAAATAATAATGGTATTCTCTTCTATCTGTAAATCGCGCAGAGTTTGCCATAACCGGCCAATATTATCATCAATGCACGATACCATGGCATAAACCCGCTTCGCATTCTCATAATCATTTTCGTTCATCATCAATGGATAGCCGCCGGATGGGTATATTGATGTATCTAACCGCACACTATCGTAACGCGCCAGGTCATCGCCCTTGACTTGCAGTGGGGTGTGCGGAGCATTATAGGCAAGATAAAGGAAGAAGGGATTTTTCTGGTTCTGTTGAACGAACCTTATCGCTTCATCAGTAAAAACATCTGTGCAATAACCCTTTGTTTTTTCGGGGTTGCCATTACGACTGATAACAGGATTGAAATATGAACTGTCCGGATTACTGAAATTTTCTTCGGCATCTCCCTGTTGGCCAATGCCGCCGCCTCCGTGCACAAAGCATTCATCAAATCCCTGATCTTGTGCCCGGAAAGGATAATTATCTCCCAGATGCCATTTCCCGATTATGCCGGTTTTGTATCCCTGTTGTTTAAGCGCTTCGGCAATGGTTATCTCTTCGGTAGCCATAATGGCGCCTCCGTTATAGGTGTCATAGACCCCTGTGCGATAAGCATAGCGACCTGTCATCAGGCATGCTCGTGTTGGCGCGCTCACCGGACAGGCATAAAATTGCGATAATCGAACACTTTGTTTGGCAAGGCGGTCGAGTACGGGTGTTTTTATATATGGATTCCCGTGAAAGCCGATATCGCCGTAACCCTGATCATCTGTGATAATAAATATGATGTTCGGCTGTTCCGAATTCTTTTTATCATTTTTATTGCATGAAATAACCGACGAACCAATGATTGCGCTGCTGAGTAAGAGTGATGTATTGATTGTCATTAATGAAGTTTTTTTGCTAAAGTAGTGTTTTTATTTTATTTTAGAACTGTTTTTAAAGGAAACGGAATGAAAAAAAATCAGCCCAAACATAAACCGAAAACAATAACTGTTAAGCAGCCCTTGTTCCCACTTACTCCTGATTATGCTGTGTTTTTTATCATCCTGGCACTGTCGTTTCTGCTTTACGGAAATACTATCCCGTTTGGCTATACGCTCGATGATACCATAGCCATTACCGGAAATCAATACACTAAACAAGGGTTTGAAGGAATTGGAAAACTGTTTACTACCGATTTTTTTACCGGGTATTACGGTGAGAATATGAATATGGTTAAGGGCGGACGCTACAGGCCGATGAGTTTAATTACCTTTGCCATCGAATATGCTTTTTTTGGCGAAAACCCGCATATCAGTCATTTCCTGAATATTTTGATTTACGCGGCTACAGGAATGCTGGTTTATCTGCTGGTTTTGCTCCTCTTCCTCCGAAACGATCTGAATGAAAAAAATAATTCCCGCTGGCTTTCTGTTCCTTTTATCACAGCTATCCTTTTTATTGCTCATCCAATACATACCGAAGTGGTTGCAAATATCAAAGGACGCGATGAATTACTGGCCTTGTTGGGTTCTTTGCTGACATTATACATTCTTATTCGTTTTTTTGATACTGGTCAGAGAAGATTTTTATTCTATAGTGTAGTTGCCTTTTTTGTTGGATTATTTTCGAAAGAAAATGCGGTAACCTTTTTTGCCGTAATACCCGTTACTCTCTATTTCTTCAGAGAGGTACAACTTAAAAAAAGCATATCACTGATGATCCCGCTTTTTATTTTATTTGGTGTTTTTCTGATGATCAGGCAGGGAACGATTCATTATGGCAGCTTAGGTCTTGAGAATGATCTGATGAATGATCCGTTTGTTGAAATGTCTTTCTTTCAGAAATATGCTACTATTCTTTTTACCCTGGGTGTTTATCTGAAACTGCTTTTTTTCCCACACCCGCTTACCATTGATTATTATCCGTATCATATTCCCATAGTGGATCCTTCTTCGTTGAAAGCTATTGTTCCGCTGATCATTTATGGCCTTATGGTTTATTATGTGTTCCGTAATTACCGCAGAAAGGATGTTGTCAGCTATGGGATATTGTTTTATCTCATTACCTTGTCAATTGCATCAAATATTGTTTTGCCTATCGGCGCATTCATGAACGAACGGTTTGCCTATATGCCGTCATTTGGTTTTTGTCTTGCTGCCGGATGGTTGTTGCATCGTGCATTGCAATTCATTCCCTCACTGAAATTGCGTAATAATTTATTGTACATTTTATTGTCTGTAATACTCATTTTGTTCTCTGTAAAGACGATCAGCCGTAATAGGAACTGGGAAAACAATTTTATCCTTTTTACCCACGATGTGAATATTTCGGAAAATAGCAGCAAGGGACAGTCCCTTGCCGGTGAATTTCTGATGGTCGAAGCAAAAAAAACTGCCGACTCGGCATTGCGTAATTCTTATTACCGGCGGTCTATTTATCATCTTCAGCGATCGGTTGAAATTTATCCGAAAAATGTTATTGCTCTTTTTAACCTTGCCGCAGCACATTATGAATATAACCGTAATTACAGCGCAGCAGCCGCGGTTTATAAGCAGTTGACAGATATCAATCCCAATGGGGATAAGATTTATGATAATTTATTTGCTGTTTTCAGTACCCTTCAGGATAGTATTGAATTTAAACGTAAAGTGTTTGAACAGTTTTATACAATTAATCCTAACCGGTATGATGTTAATTATAATCTGGGATTGGTATGTATGGCCGGCAGGGATTATGTGCGTGCTGCTGCTCTGTTTAATCGTGCATCGGCTCTTAATCCGCAGAGTTTTGATGGACTAATTAACGAAGGTTATTGCTATGCGCAGTTGGGACAATGGATCAATTGCCTTGGCCCCTTTCTTAAAGCAGAGAAACTTCAGCCATCTAACCCGCAGATATTGGGTAATCTGGCGGTTATTTATCAGAATCTCGGCAATATTGCTATGTCCTCTCAATATGCAGCAAAGCAACGGAGGATTCAACAAAAGTGACAAACTTGATTATTGTTTATCCGGGAAGTGCTATTTTTAACAACTCATGGAAAACCTGATTGCTGTTACATCTATTTCGGATATTCCTGAATTATACAGGAACAGTCCGGTTGGTTTATTACTCCAGTATCATAATCTTAACCGTCCATACGATACTTATTCACGTGCGCAGTTGCTTGTGGGTATGTGTATGGATAACAGGAAGTACCTTCAGTTCCCCGATAATTTTGCGTATATAATCCGAACGGGCGGTGCTAATCTGCGATACAGCGAATTTAAAGTGTCTTATGCTATCGGGGTAGGAGGGGTAAGGCATATCGTGCTGATCGGCCATAATCATTGCGCCATGGTGAATATCATCAGCGTAAAAGAGCAGTTTGTTCAGGGATTGGTTGAAACCGCCGGATGGGACAACCAACAGGCAACCGACCATTTCATGCAGTATGCCCCGATGTTTGAGATCGGTAATGAAATTGATTTTATTTTAAGTGAAACCAAACGTCTTCGTCTCCGGTATCCGAAAATTGCGATTGTCCCTCTGTTCTATCTGGTTGAGGATAACCGGCTATATCTGATCAGAGAAAAAAATTAACCGGTATTTTGCGGTTTTAAACTGCAAACAGATCAGCCGAAAATACGGGATTATTCTTTTTTTTCGCGTTAAGGCATCTTTTTATATATATACCCGGAAGTATAAAAAAAAGTGTATCTCGTTTACAGATACACTTTTTTGTTGTCGGGGTGAGAAGACTCGAACTTCCGACCACTTGCACCCCATGCAAGTACGCTAGCCAACTGCGCTACACCCCGGGTATTAATTACCTGTGAACCGGATAATGTCATCCGGTTGGCAAATTTATGCTTTCTGATTAAAACAGACAAGTATTGGCTATTTTAATTTATGAGATAAAAAGGATTTATAATAATTTTATTATTTTGGCAGCAGTTAATTAGTAATATGTAATAATATGATAACCAATTCAGCGTCAGAGCATCATCGTTGTGTAATAATCGGTTCCGGGCCGGCCGGCTATACAGCTGCTATTTATGCTGCACGTGCTAATCTTAATCCGGTTGTTTTTCAGGGGCTTGAACCGGGCGGACAACTTACAACTACTACGGAGGTGGAAAATTTTCCTGGATATCCTGAAGGAATAACAGGCCCACAGATGATGGATGATCTGAAACAGCAGGCTGAGCGGTTTGGTGCCGATGTGCGCTGGGGCATTGTAACTCAGGCCGACTTGAAACAGCGTCCTTTTCGGCTGACAATTGATGGTGAGAAACAGGTAACTGCCGATGCTCTTATTATTGCAACCGGTGCAACAGCTAAATATCTCGGATTGCCCTCCGAAGAAAAATATAAGGGCTCCGGCGTATCGGCCTGTGCTACCTGCGATGGATTCTTTTATAAAGGCAAAGATGTTGCAGTTGTCGGAGGTGGCGATACGGCCTGCGAAGAAGCTCTCTATCTTGCCGGCTTATGTAAAAAAGTGTATCTGATTGTTCGTAAAAATTATCTTCGCGCCTCTAAAGTCATGCAGGACAGGGTAATGAAAACAGCTAACCTGGAAGTTCTGTTTGGACATGTTACTAAAGAAATTACCGGAACACAGGTGGTGACCGGAATTACACTAATCAGGAATGAAAGCACCGAAGTAAAAATTCCCGTTGATGGCGTTTTTATTGCCATTGGCCACCAACCTAATTCGGCCTTGTTTAAGGATGTGCTTCAAACCGATGATACGGGTTACCTTATTGTAAAAGAACCAACAACTCAAACCAATATCGAAGGTGTATTTGCTTGTGGCGATGTTATGGATCCTCATTACCGCCAGGCAGTCACCGCCGCCGGATCGGGATGTAAGGCCGCTATTGATGCTGAACGTTTTCTGTCAGCTAAACAATAGCTGATTGGAGATGATTGAATAGGATTGTCAATAATTGTAGAAATATTATTGTAATTGTAACAGTTTTTGTTGAAACTATTTGTTTTATCTTACGTAATAAGCGCAAAAAGGTAATAAGTATGAGGATAGGAATTTGTGTTTTGTTTGTATTGTCTGTTTGCTTATTTGTTGTTAACAGCCAGCCCCTGCAGATTGCAGGTAATTGTACAAATATTAATTCGGGATGGAAATACAGTGAAAAGAAAGCCATTGACCCCTCGCGGATTCGCGATTTCAGCGGATGGTCTGTAATTGATCTTCCACATACCTGGAACTGTATGGATGCAACCGATGTTATCCCCGGATATACTAGGGATACCGGATTTTATATGAAAGAACTTATTATTAGTCCGGTAATTAAAGGAAATCATTATATCCTCTATTTTGAGGGATCAAATATTACAACCCGCGTTTTTGTCAATAATAAATTTGCAGGAGATCATGTTGGCGGATATGTTGGTTTTGAGGTTGATATAACACCTTTTCTGCAGTCGGGGAAAAATATTGTAGTTGTTGCTGTTGATAATTATTACAATCCTGAAATTATTCCGTCTTCAAAATCGGATTTTACCATTTTTGGTGGTATTGTTCGTGATGTATGGTTATTACAGTATCCGGAGGTGTATTTGCGTAAACTGATAATTAAAACACCATCTGTAAATGCAAAAATGGCTTCTACTTCGGTACAGGTTCGTTTAAATAAGCCACCCGACGGTGTTTTCACGCTGTCAACAACGGTCTTCGATCCAAATAATATTCCGGTTATATCAAAAATTACAAAACATAAAAACAGTTCCGATCTTCTGATCTCTCTTCCTGTTCTGAAAAATCCAATGCTTTGGTCGCCGGCTACTCCTTTTTTATACACTGTTCGGACCATTTTAACCACTGATGGCGGAATTACCGATACTATCAGTGACCGGTTCGGATACCGGTGGTTTGAGTTTAAGGATTATGGTTCTTTTTATCTTAATGGCGAACGGTTTCTTATTCGCGGCACTCATCGTCACGAAGATCATGCCGGGTATGGCGCTGCACTTCCTAATTTTATTCATCGCCAGGATATGAAGGCAATAAAAGATATGGGAGCGAATTTTGTCCGGTTGGCTCATTACCCTCAGGATCCTGAGGTGTATAAGACATGTGACGAATTGGGATTATTGGTATGGGATGAATTGCCCTGGTGCCGTGGAGCTATTGGCGGAAAAGTTTGGAAAGAAAATACTCAACGCTTGCTTTCCGAGATGATTATTCAAAATATCAATCATCCTTCTGTGATTTTTTGGTCTATGGGAAATGAAATTGACTGGCAACACGATTTTGTTGAGTATTTTAATCATGACAGTATTACGGCTTTCTTAAATGTAATCAATAATCAGGCGCATAAGCTCGATCCTTCACGTTTAACTGCTCTTCGCAGGTACGAACCAGCCGAGCGTATTGTTGATGTTTATTCTCCTTCTATCTGGTCGGGATGGTATGCAGGTGTGTACATGGATTATGAAAAGGCATTAACAGGTGCCATGAAAAAATACCGGCATTTTTTGCACATGGAATATGGCGGCGATAGTCATGTTGGCAGGCATAATCAAAATCCTATTGATGGCAAGGGGAGAATTAAAACCGATAATTGGTCTGAGTCCGAAAATCAGTCAATTGTGCAAAGCGTCTCCAAGATTGGTGATTACAGCGAAAGTTATATTGTTGACCTGTTTGACTGGCATCTGAAAGTATCTGAAGAATTGCCCGGATTTGCAGGCAGTGCCCAATGGTCTTTGAAAGATTTTGCTACACCTCTTCGGCCGGAGAATCCAATTCCATACATCAACCAGAAGGGATTGATGACACGTGATGGCAAACCCAAAGATGCTTATTATGTTTTCCGGAGTTACTGGGATACTGTTAATCCGTTTGTTTATATCGAGTCGCATACATGGCCATTGCGTTTTATCCGTGAAGGTGACAGCACTCAATTGTGTGTTTACAGCAATATGGATAGTGTTTATTTGTGGCTTAACGGTATTGATGCCGGAGGGCGTAAACGCCGCGTTGGCAGTTTCCCTGCTCATGGATTATTGTGGAAACTTAATTTGGAGCAGGGTGTATATACTGTGATAGCCAAAGGAATATCCGGTTCTTCTCTTGTTGTAACAGATACCTTGCATTTTACTGTTACATCTGCTGAATGCCGGAACCCCGATAACCTGCAACTTACAACACGCAATCTGGATGATGGCTCAATACTTATAGAAGCCAGAATCCGCGACTGGAAAGGCATCCAATGTTTAACATTTAATGGCACTATCTACTTTGTTAAGGAAAGTGGCAGCGGTGAACTTGTTGCATCAATGGGAACACCTGATGGCAGCCAGTTTATTCAGATGGCCAATGGTTATGCATGTATCCGGTTTATCCCGGAAAAAGGTAAGAGAGCCGTTGTCTCTGGCCTTACTAATGGTGTGCGGTCGGGTTATATTGTGATTGATCCCTGATATCATCCTTTGATTATACGCACTGCGATTGACTGGAAGAAAGCAAGAGCGTTTTTCAGTTGAGCCAATTCAACCGAAAAATCCGGGTTTATTTTATGTTCTCACGGATTTTGGCCGATGCGTAATCCATGAGCCAGACGATTGCAGCAATCACTAACACGATGAGGCCGACCTGCCGCCATTTGGCTAATCCCTGGTATTGCATGAGCATAGTGCCGATGCCGCCGCCGCCAACAAGCCCGATTACGGTTGCCATTCGCAGGTTTATATCCCAACGGTAGATGGTAAACGACAGGTAAGGAAGCAAAACCTGTTGAACCACTCCGTACCATAACACGTAAATATAGGATGCCCCGGTTGAACGGATGGCTTCAATAGGCCCCTCGCTGATACCTTCGATTTGCTCTGAATATAATTTGGCCAGAGATGCAATAGAATGAAGCATCAGGGCAAGCATGCCTGCAAACGGGCCAATGCCAACCCATACCGAGAATATTACAGCCCAGATCAGTGGTTCGATGGATCGTGAAAAATTAAGAATGGCTCGCAGGAAATGATATGTGAATCGCAGTGCCGGTGTGCCGTTCATTAGATTTTTTGCAGCAGCAAAACTTAAAACAAAAGCAAACGGTATGGCAATAACCGTTGCCATAAAAGCCATATAAATGGTCTCTACAGCGGCGAATAGTGCCTCATTGAAAATGGAGAAATCGGGGTTCAGAAGTGAACGGAAAATACGGCCGGCCCCTTCAAGTCCGCTCGGTGAGAAAAATTCACGCGCCGAAAATTGTGATATCACAAACCCGGTGTATATGGTCAAAATTAGTGCTGAATATATCCATATTCTGTAAATTTTATACCTCGGTATTGCTGCCATGTATACAACTTTTCCAACTGAAAAACCGGGGATAAAAAATTGAATCAGTGTTATTGGTAGTGAAAGATAAAATATGGTGAGCAAATCAGTCCATTCAAACGGCATTTCGGATAGTAAAAGAATATGCTTTTCCCATACTAATTTATAAACTATCAGTAGAATATAGCTTAACAGTGCGAAATCAAGCAAAAATGCTCGAATGGTCTGAATGGCTTTATTTTTTTTCTGCTGTTTCATTTTTAGTCAATGGTTACATCTATGGCTTCTTCACCATAAATGGTTTTAAACCAATACTCATCAATTTCATCAGGTCGTCCTGTAAATACAATTTCGCCGTTTTTAAGGGCAATTACTCGTGTGGCATATCGTCGTACCAGTGAGAGAAAATGCAGGTTACAGATGATGGTGACACCCATTTCTTTGTTAACTTTTTCAAGGTATTTCATTACCGAATGTGAGGTCGCGGGGTCAAGACTGGCTACCGGTTCATCAGCCAGCAGCAGCGATGGTTTCTGCATCAGGGCACGGGCTATGGCTACACGCTGTTGTTGTCCTCCGCTAAGCTTATCTACGCGCTGTGTTTCTTTACCCTCTAATCCTACAATGCGTATATTGTTTAATGCTTCTTCTGTCTCCTCTTGTGTAAATCGCATGGTTAAACCTTTCCATACCGGTGTATAAGCCAGTTTACCAATCAAAACATTGGTTAGTAAACTGTGACGCGGGATAAGATTAAAATGCTGAAATATCATGCCTATGCCCGAACGCATCAGTCGTAATTCTTTTCGCTTCAATCCGGTAATCTCACGGCCGTCTATGCTGATGCTTCCGGATGTAGGGTCGTGTAACCGGTTGATGCATCGTAACAAAGTGGATTTACCTGATCCGCTTAAACCAACGATAACCACAAATTCGCCTTTATGTATTTCAAAGGATATATTTTTTAGCGCCTGTACGCCGCCCGGATATGTTTTGCATAAATGGCTTACGGTAACCATAATTTTATTTGATTAACTCGTTCAGGTCAACATTAAGTATCTTTATCATTTGACGGAAAGATTCAAAATCATCATTATCTGCAGCAACAAATCCTTCGATGTTATAAAGTTCGTGCAATGTTTTCTTTCCCTCAGCCGTTCCGGAGTATTTAATGATGGCATTAGTTATTTTCGTTTTCATCTCCGTTGAAAGATCGCTGCGGAAGATCACCGGATCGTTAGGTATGGTGTCGGTTAAAGCAATAATTTTTACTTTTTGCTCTACATCCGGAAATTGTGTTCTTACCCTGTCTCTGGCATCTCTTATACGGCCGTCGGCTGTAGGTGGTGAATAGTATGTTGCGCCGGCATCTACCTGTTGCTGATAAACCATGGTTACTACATTATCGTGTTTCATGGCAAATACCGTTTGTGATGGCTCTACTCCGTTGCTTTTTAAAAGTTTATACGGGAAGAGATATCCGGAGGTTGATGAGGCATCAACATAGGCAAACCGCTTGCCTGCTATATCATTTACTGTTTCAATACCGCTATTTACATGAGCAATAATCTGGCCTCTGTAATAGGGTTCGCCAAAACGAATTAGTTTCAGCCGGGCTTCAACACCATATTTTGTATGCGCCATCAGATAACCAAATGAGTTGATAATTGCAACATCGGCGCGCGCTGATCCTAATGCTTCAATTACGGTAATGTAGCTTGTCGGTACGCCGGTTTTAAAAAAATATCCGGTTTCTTTATGCATAAAATCCATCATGTTACGCGAGGTGTTGGTAATCACTTCGGCATCAACCGATGGGGTGAAATAAAACTTTACCGGGTTTTCTTTTGTTCCCACCTCATACTGTCGCGGTTGACACGATAGTTGAAATAGTGCAATAAGTATTACGGATGGAAGGATCGTCCGTTGCATATTTTTTTGTGCGAAGATAATTAAAAAAGATTTTTGCTGATATGCAGCATTCTATCTTAAATGATTATTACCCTTGTCCGGTAAGGATATACTGAAATGATACGATCGCGGATCTGCCACTGTTACAGATTGAGCTTATAACCTACACCCACTTGAAAACATGCATTAAACCCGTAAGTATCTTTATGCATACCTAAGTTTTTCGGGACTAAGCTCTCTTTATGTGAACTGATGTATCCGCCAAAACCGGCCGAGACATCCCAGAAGAAACCCTTACGGTAATCGGCCTTGATGCCTATACCTACATAATGATCGAAAGTAGCTACTTTGGTGCTGACCATTTTAATGTCTTTTACATCGGCATCACTGTAAACCACTTCGGGTATCTGGATATGTGAATCCTGATAGTCCATCAGGTAAAAAAGAAATGGAGCAAAGGTTGCGCCCTGCTTGAACGATTTTTTTACATTCTTTTTGAAATCGGGTAAAAAATAGAAATAACGGAAATTTATCCCTGAAAGAGTAAAATTCTGAATATGATACACAGGCCCTATCTGAAGTCCCATGTATCCCTTTTGTACATGCAGGTTGGTGGCTAAGGATGCACCGAGTCCGCTTCCAAAATAATACCCGTTCATGGTAAATCCATATTTCGGGGCATCATCTTTATACCGTGAAGGATTGGATGCTTGCAGCATTGTTACAATGGTTGCAAGTGATAATATCAGTATTGACCGGCGCATACAGAAAATGGTTTAGTTACTCAAAAATAAAAATAATTGTTTAAAAAGCTATAAAACCATGAATCATTTTTTTTAAATTTAAAAGTAAGCGGGTACTATGGTTTGGTTTGTATTTTATAACCGGTTAAGCCGTAATATAATACGACAAAGAAGCAGCCAAGCGGAACCAGAAAGCCAATTTGCATTGTTGATACATCTGCAATAAATCCCATGAGAATGGGGCATATAGCTCCGCCAACTATTGCCATAACGATAAATGATGCTGCATTTTTTGTGAGTGGTCCCAGATCTTTTATTCCTAAAGCAAAGATCGTAGGAAACATGATTGACATAAAGAAATAGGTTGTGAAAAGGGATATTACCGGGAACCAGCCGGTGCCTGCCGAAACAAATGCCAGCAAAATAATATTCGCCGCTGCGTAGATGCTAAGCAGAATGTTGGGTTTGGCAGCCGCCATAATAAAACTGCCGGTGAACCGTCCAATCATAAATAATCCCATGCCGCCGAAGGCAAGAATGTATCCTGCCATTTCGTTGGTTGAGAGTTGTCCGGCAGCAACGCTAAGTCCATGGAGTCCGGTTTTTTGAAAGATAGCTGAAACATCGGTTGCAATATTAGGCATGGTTTCTGTGACATAGTTGATAAAAAAACTGTTAATCCCTGTTTGTGCAGCTACATAAAAAAGCTGTGTGACAACAGCGAGCCGGAAATGACGGAAGGTAAATAACTGGCGCAGAATGGACAGATTGAGTGTTGGCTGGTGCTCATCATTGCTGCTGATTTCCGGCAAACGGGTGAAGATAAATAATATAGCCACCAGAAGGACGATGAATCCGACACCAACATAAGGCAAAGCGAGTGATGCAAATTTGTTGTCTGCAGTATCTCCTGTCCCAAAAATGAGCATGCTGCCGACTAAAGGGCCTACAATCCAACCCAAACCATTAAACGATTGTGACAGATTGATCCGCCGTTCTGATGAACCGGAAGGTCCCAGCATTGTAGTATAGGGATTGGCCGCTGTCTCGAGACAGGTGAGTCCGCATGCAATAATAAATAAAGCTATGAGAAAAGCCCAGAATGTTTGAATATAGGTGGCAGGTAAAAAAAGAAATGCGCCTGCAGCATACAACAGCAATCCAAATACTATGCCCCGTTTATATCCAAAACGTTTCATGATCAGTCCGGCCGGTATAGCCATTAAAAAATAGCCGCCATACACTGATGCCTGCACTAAGCCGGACATAGCCCGTGAGATGCTCATCACTTCCTGAAAATGTTTATTGAGCACGTCGAGAAGTGAATGTGCAAATCCCCAGAGAAAAAATAAACTGGTGATAAGAATAAACGGGAAAAGGTATGAGGTGCCGTCAGTGGTACGTAGTAGTGAGGTTTTGGTTGATGATGTTGTCATAATCAGGTACTGTTAGTTGAGATGTTCGTATTCATTTTTAAGTATTGGTTCTACCGGTTGTGGCAAATAGTTAATCTGGTTCCGTGCCTCGTCGGGTGAACTGTACACGCCTGCTCCGCTGAAAGCGAAGAGTGCAGCGCCCAGCACTGTGGTTTCTTTCTGGTCAATCAGTGTGAGGGGTATGCCCAGTATGCCTGCGCGGATATTGTTCCATAACCGGTTTTTTGAACCGCCGCCAACAACAATTAACGATTGTGCCTTAAATCCGCCCGCCTGTTCAAGAATGGCTAAATTCGATTTTACTTTGCGGCTCAATGTTTCGAGACATGCCCTGTAAATATCAGCCCGTGTGCTGTTGAGTGTTAATCCCTCTATTGCTCCTTCGGAGCGTGTCCCTTGTTCGGCGAAAAAATAAGGATTGATGGTTACCCCGTGTGATCCTGCCGGCACTTGTTCGCCTTCATTAATCATGATGTCGTAAATAGTAGGGCTGCCGGCTTCGGCCGGATAAAAAGTTTTTTTTACCCATTCAACAAGTCCTGAACCAATCCATTGAACGCCCATATTGTACAAGCCGGGAACGGGGTCCCATTCGGTAGTGATATTTTGTTTAAGTATTGCTGGAGCAGTAGAATATTTCCGTGAGCGTACCATGAGTATTTCCCATGTGCCGGTACTCAATACAGGTATATTTTCGTCGGCGCCCGAGCCAAAGATTGCAAACTGTGTATCGTGTCCTGTCGCGATTACCGGGATACCTTCGGGTATGCCTGTTTTAGCCGATGCAGCAGCACTGATCCGGCCGGCTACCGTGCCTGGCTCAATCAGTCGTGCCATCTTTCGGCTGTCAATGCCAATGGCTGAAAAAATAGTGTCGGAAAATGTCCGCCTGCCAATATCCGTGAGCATGGATGTGCCGGCCATGGTTGTGTCATTCACAATCTCTCCGCAGAGAAAATATAGGAAGATAGACGGGATAAAAACAAAACGATCCATCTTATCAATGATGTCTGGCCTGTTTTCTTTAAACCAGATCAGTTTATTGATGGTATTGAAACTGAACGGTTGCAATCCATTTAGTTCGAAAAGTTTATCCGGTGCAATATATTTGTTGATGTTCTCCATGATGGGCGCTGTGCGGCTGCATTGCCATGAGATAACGGGATACAGAATATTTCCGTTACGGTCCATGGGTGCGCCGTCAACACCAAAGGTAGTTACGGTGACACCGGCAATAAGTGACGGATCTATTTGTTTGATTACAGAAGCAGTGCAGGTTACGAGCTTGTTCCATATTTCCTGTACATCCCAGATTACACCGCCGGCAAACTGTGGGTCTGGCCTGGTGTTATTCGGCATGGATTGTGATGCTAGTAATGCGCCTCGTTCCGATACAGCAATGGTGCGCACATTAGTTGCGCCGCAATCCATTACCAACACTATCTTATCTTTCATTCCCTGTGTTGGCTATTATTTCCCGTAAACCGGCCCATAGTTACTGCATGCTCTGTAGTCACTACCTTCAGCATCCATTCCAAAACTAGACCAGGCGCTGGGCCTGAATATCTTTTCATCACTTACATTATGCATGCAAACAGGTATACGCAGCATAGATGCCAGCGTGATTAGGTCTGCGCCAATATGACCATAACAGAATGCGCCATGATTAGCGCCCCAGTTGGCCATCACCGAATAAACATCCCTGAACGCGCCTTTACCGGTCAGGTTGGGGACAAACCAGGTGGTTGGCCAGGTTGGATTAGTGCGCTGATCGAGGATTTTGTTCATGTCGGCAGGTAACTCAACGGTTACTCCCTCGGCTATTTGCAGTACGGGACCAAGTCCTTTAATAATATTTATCCGTGACATAGTGATGGGCATGGCGCCTTGTGTAAGGAAGGTGGAAGAGAAGCCGCCGCCGCGGAAATATTCAACTACTGCAGGACCCCATTTGGTGTTTTCAAGGCATTTATTTGCTTCGTCGGGTGTTATTTCCCAGTACGGTTTCATCGCCGGTTTGCCATTGATTCGCTGTACTCCTGTTCCATCAAGGGATGATGATCCGCTGTTGATAAGGTGAATGATTCCATTGGCTGCTGCTCCGGTTAGTGGCTTGCCGGTTACGCGCTTTACGGCATCGGGACTCCAGAAGGTGCGTACATCAGAAAAGACCTGTGCTGTGCCGGTAAGCAGATGCCCGAAAAGCATCGCTACACCGTTGAGCGAGTCATTCTCTGTTGCCATGATAAACGGCTGACGAATACCATTCCAGTCAAAAGAGGAACAAAGTATGGCTTCCATAAAATCGCCGTTCGGGAAATGATCTGTCCATTGCCGTTGTCCCTGAAATCCTGCGGCAATAGCATTATGCCCTAAGGCCTCTTCGCCAAAACCGAGGTCTTTTAACCGTGGATTGCCAATCATCAGGTCGCGCGCAATCATGGTCATCTTTATCACAAATTCCCATTCTTTATCTTTTATCGCGCGGCTTTTCTGTTTCTGTGGCGGATTGGTGTCTGCATCTTCTTTGCAGTTTTTCTTTACCCATGCCAGAGCATGTTCAAATTCTTCTTTATCGTAAATGCCTTCTTCAATTCTGCGAATGATTTCAGACATATCAACATATTCGTTGCGCATTCCCAGATAATCCTGGAAAAGCGGTTCATTAACAATCGAACCGGCAATCCCCATAGATACTGATCCAAGAGACAGATATGATTTGCCTTGCATAGTTGCAACAGCCAGCCCGGCTTTGATGAAACGGACGATTTTTTCTTTTACATCATCGGGAATGGTGCTGTCTGCTGCTTCCTGTACATCGCGTCCATAAATGCCAAAAGCAGGCAGTCCTTTCTGGTTATGGCCGGCTAATGCCGCTGCCAGATATACAGCCCCGGGTCTTTCGGTTCCGTTAAACCCCCAGATGGCTTTGGGCAAAAAAGGATCCATATCTATTGTTTCACTGCCATAACACCAGCACGGTGTAACCGTGAGTGATACGCCAACACCTTCGCGTTTAAACAGGTCGGCTGTGGATGCTGCCTCTGCAACGCCTCCTATGCAGGTCTCCGGTATAATGCACTCTACTTTGCTGCCATCAGCATGACGAACCGTTTGAGTGATAAATGAAGCAACATTTTTTGCCATTCCCATCACTTGATTTTCAAGTGATTCACGCACTCCGCCAAGCCGTCCGTCAATTGTAGGACGGATACCGATTTTAGGTAAACTGCCTTTTAACCGGTTTCCTATCATATTAACTTTCATTCTTTTTAAATTATTTGTTTTTATTTAATTTGAGCAGTTAAATGTACAATTTTTTTTTTATTTTATAAACGAACGGGCAATTTTCCGTGCTTCGGCATCTGTACGTGCATAACTTTCGTAGTCGGGTTTAGCAATAAAGATAGCGCTATCCATCGTGTTCTCGATGATTACAGGAATATCAGTAAAAAGTATGCGGTCGTTAAGAAATGCGTCAACAGCGATCTCGTTAGCTGCATTCATAATACAGGGCATATTGCCGCATGTATGCATGGCGCGGAAGGCCAATTCGAGATTCCGGAACCGGCTGGTGTCGGGCTGCTGAAATGTTAATTCTGGAAAATTCAGGAAATCAAAGCGTGGGAGAGAGGAGGGGAGTCGCTCCGGAAATGATAACGCGTATTGTATCGGCAGCCGCATATCTGGCAGGCCCATCTGTGCTTTAATCGAACTATCAATAAACTGAATCATTGAATGAATAATACTTTGTGGATGGATTATAACTTCGATCTGTGCCGGATCAAGGCCAAAAAGCCAGCGTGCTTCAATCATTTCTAATCCTTTATTCATCAGTGTTGCCGAGTCAATGGTTACTTTATTTCCCATGTTCCAGTTGGGATGTTTCAGCGCTTCGTGTTTGGTTACTTTTTGCAGAAATGACTGATCCTGATTCAGAAAGGGACCTCCGGATGCTGTGAGTATTATCTTTTCGACCTTAGCCGGTGTCTCACCTCTAAGGCACTGAAAAATTGCCGAATGTTCCGAATCTACTGGTATGATGTTCACTCCATTCTTTCGGGCTAAGTTCATTATCAGTTCGCCGGCAACAACCAGTGTCTCTTTGTTGGAGAGAGCAATGTTTTTTTTGCTTCTGATGGCTCGTATCGTGGGCTCTAACCCTGCAAAACCAACCATGGCTGTAAGTATCATATCAATGGTATCCATTTCAACGATATCACACACCGATTGATAACCGGCATATATTTTTACCGGTTCCTCCCGTAGTGCCTCTTTTACTTGCGGATACAGTAATTCATCAGCAATCACTACAGCATTCGGATGATGTGTTTTGGCTTGCTCAATCAGCAATGGTGCATTTTTATGTGCCACAAGCACTTCTGTTATGAAATGATTCTTGTGTTCAGCGATGACTTGTAGCGCCTGTACACCGATGGAGCCGGTAGAGCCGAGAATAGCTATGCGCCTGGGTTGATTTGTCATAGTTAAAAAAGGATGTGATCTTTGGGGTTGATGGGAACGCCGTTATGCCAGAGCTCAAAGTGAAGGTGAGGGCCGGTGGATAATTCGCCCGAGTTACCGACAATAGCTATTGGATCTCCCGGCTGTACCCGGTCGCCAACTTTCTTCAGCAGGTCGGCATTGTGTTTATATACCGTAATCAGATTATTCGGGTGCTGGATTTGTATGACATATCCGGTCTCAAGTGTCCATGCAGCAATAATGACTACACCTTCGAGCGCTGCCTTTATTACATCATTAGCTGCCGAAACAATATCAATCCCATAATGCCCCTTCGACATATTGAACTCGTTGGTGATAACTCCTTTCAGGGGTGTAAAGAAGTGTATTTGCGTTAGATCGCTTTTAACCGGGTTGCTCTGCGGCAGAACTAAGTTATATTTATCTTCATCTTCAATCTGTTTACGGAATACCGAATCGAGCGGCTGCTTGGTGAATTTAATTGTGCCGGGGTCGTGCGCGGTGTCACCGCTGGCCTGACTGGATTTTGGTTTTTGTCCCGAAATAATCGAATTGATGTTTTGAATATATTGATCCATCTGGATGATCTGTTGTTCAAGAGAATCAATCTGCAGCGCGTTCATTACTATATCGGTGCGTAAACTGCTGTCAGGGTAGCCGGGAATAAATTCGCGCAAAGGAGTGAAAGCAATGAGGAGTATAACGGATACGATTAGTACAAATGCTGCCGATCCGATGATTGTCAGCAGGTATAGCCGTGATAACCGAAACTGAAAAACCTCTTCAAACGTGTTGTCATTGTAAATTACCATCCGGTAACGGTCGCGTAACCGGCGAAGGAGCGGACGTTTTTTCTTTTCAGGTTCCATAGATAAATTAAATGAGGACGTAAAAATAATGATTTCGCTGATCAGTTAGGAATAGTAAAACTAACTGGCATGGTCAGTCGTACGCCTGTCTTTTTTCCGTTGCGCATGGCCGGCTCCCATTGGGGCGAAGAGCTTACTGTACGAACTGTCTCGGCATCAAGCAGTGGATGAATACCCTGTACCAGTACAACATCGTGGACATATCCGTCGCAACTGACCGAAAACTGTATTACCAGCTTCCCTGAAATTTTATTATCCGATGCAGTAAGCGGGTACTTCAGCGTATTCGTTACCCACTGTCTGAAGGTAATCTGATAATCGCTGCCGTTAAACCGTGGAAGCACCTGCACAGGAACCAGAACAGTGGCTTTATGCTCCTGGTCTTTCAGTCCGTAGGTTGAGGTGTCAATCAACATATTGGGTTCGGAAGTGTTGTCTTCTTCCTGTCCCTTTTGTATCAATGCATCCAGATCGTCTCTGCTTTTGAGTGTGTCACGGATAAGTTCATCGGTTACCAGTATCTCGCGTAATCGCGGTAACATTCGTGTGCGTGGAGTGCTGATTGGTGCTTGTTGCGTGTACTGGATCACTTCCTGCGGTAGCATGGTCAGGTTCCAGGCCTGCACTTCACGTACCGTACCGGTTGTTCGTGGCTGCTCCTTTTCTATCCATCGCCTGATTTCAGGAAAGAACACAACTACCATAAAGCAAATAAATGTAGCTGAGCAGGCAATCACGATATGACGTAAATATAAATGGCGTAACTCGTAAGCGCCATAGTCTTTGTTACGCTCCTCAAACAACAGGTCGTCAAACCCTTTGTTTAAACCCCTTTCGGTTTTGTTACGGCTGAACACAAACGAATTTTGGTAAAGTTAGCCATTTTTGTTGATCATCGGATGCAATATGGCAATTGGCTTTTAGATTATATCAGGATAAAAAAAACGGTTCAATTAGGCATCAAACCGTTTTTTGTCGTAGCGGGGGCTGGATTCGAACCAACGACCTCCGGGTTATGAGCCCGACGAGCTGCCACTGCTCTACCCCGCAATATAATATTTTAAAAACACCCAACCACCATCCGTTAGCCAACGAATATGAGCCCGACATACTGTCACTCGTGCGGATTGATTGCAGATTTTATCTGCTTTTAAATCCGGATATCCTCCTAAAAACGGCAAATACAAAGAATTGCCTGTTATCGGAACTCTTCCCCGCAATGGATCTTTAATCTTTTGTGTACAGAACCATATTTGGCAATGCAAAATTACCATTAATTACCGAATATACAAAACTATTTGTATATTTCTATTTTAAGCACCTGATTGATATGCTCATCCGGTTTATTTGTTTTTGCTCTTTGCCACTAAGAATGTGAAAACTGTTCTGTTTTTTTTGTAAATAATTGATGATCAATGAATATTTGTATAGTGTTCTCAGGCAATATTTATGTTTCTGGTATTTTGATATCTTCATGGCTCTTTTGTAAATAACAGTGAATTGCTATTAATTGGCCTGGTAGTGAGGTGGATGGTTTTAATAATTTTTCATCAACTTTGCGGCGCTTTCTGTTTATGAAAAATATTATCGGCAAATACAAGTCATTAGCTAGCGTTAAGTCGTTGCATTCGGTTATTGATGCACCTGCCCCCTCCCGAATTTACCTGAAGGGTTTATCCGGATCATCTGCTGGTCTGCTGCTGGCTGCTTTGGCTGAACAGTCGGATAAACAGCACTTCGTTGTTTTTCCTGATAAAGAGCAGGCCGGTTATTTTTTTAACGATATTTCCCGGTTAACAGATGTACCTGCATATTTATTCCCTTCATCCTTTCGTAAACCCGGTATCAGTTTAGATGCTGATATTGCCGGTGGTATTATGCGGACAGAAACGCTGCAGGCCATTCTGTTCAAAAGCGCAAAGCGTATAGTTGTTACCTCTGCTGATGCTCTGGCCGAGAAAACAGTTACTGCAGCCGATCTTAATGGTTTATCCCTGAAAATCCATACCGGCGAGAAATTGTCTATTGATTTTGTAACCGATTTGTTAAATCAAAACCGTTTCGTTCGCACCGATTTTGTTTTTGAACCCGGCCAATATGCTGTGCGTGGCAGTATTATTGACATCTTTTCATTCGCATCTCCTTTGCCTGTACGTATTGATTTTTTTGGTGATACGGTGGATACCTTACAGTCGTTCGATATTGACAGCCAGATTTCTGTTGATACTCTATCGCAGGTAGTTATTGTACCTGACCTGTCCGGTGATCCCGATAAACAGATGAAGTGTCTGCTCGAACAGATCAATAATAAGTCGGTGTTGTGGATGGCTGATCCTCTGCTGATCAAGGAGCAAACGGAGCAACTCTTTCAACTCTCCTTGTCTATGGGATCCGGCCGCTTTGTCAGCAGTGATGAGCTTTTCGCAACAATTGAGCAGTTTACGGTTATTGAAACCGGTTTATATCCTTTTTTTCCGGTTAATCATCAAATTATTTTTAATACACATCCACAACCGGTATTTAATAAAAATTTTTCACTCCTTGCCAAAGATATTGATGTACGTACGATGGATGGATACCTCTGTTATATTTTAACATCCAATCCTAAACAAATCGATCGGTTAACGACTATTTTCACTGAATTGTCTGTAAATGCTCCATTCACTCATCTGCCGGTTGAATTGCACGAAGGGTTTATTGACGATGATCTGAAAATCTGTATGTATACTGATCATCAGATTTTCGACCGTTTTCACCGTTACGAGATCAGAAACAGCTATAAACGCAGTGAATCATTATCGCTGCGCGAACTGCAGGAACTGAACCCGGGTGATTATGTAGTGCATGTAGATCATGGCATTGGCCGTTTTGCTGGTCTCGAAAAGATTGATGTTAACGGTAAACAGCAGGAAGCCGTTAAACTAATCTACCGGGATAATGATGTATTATATGTTAATATCCATTCACTCCATCGCATAACCAAATACAGGGGCGCTGACGGCGAACCGCCTAAAGTGTATAAACTGGGTAGTGGCTCCTGGCAGAAACTGAAACAAAATACTAAACGCAAGGTAAAGGATATTGCGCGCGGCTTGATCGAACTGTACGCCAAACGTAAGATTACACCGGGATTTGCATTCGGTTCAGATAATTATCTGCAGCAGGAGCTCGAGTCGTCGTTTGAGTACGAGGATACACCCGACCAACTGAAGGCAACTAAAATGGTGAAGCAGGGTATGGAGGCCCCTTATCCTATGGATATGCTGGTGTGCGGTGATGTGGGATTCGGGAAAACAGAGGTGGCTGTGCGCGCTGCTTTCAAGGCAGTATGTGATAGCAAACAGGTGGCTGTGCTTGTCCCGACAACAATTCTTGCCTTTCAACATTTTAAAACTTTTTCCGGTCGGCTCAAAGATTTGCCCGTTAATGTTGATTATATCAGCCGTCTGCGGAGTACTAAGGAGCAATCGGGTGTTATTAAGAAATTAAAATCCGGCGAGATTGATATTCTTATCGGAACACACCGGTTGCTGGGGAAAGAGATTATATTTAAAGATCTCGGACTGCTGATTATTGATGAAGAACAAAAATTTGGTGTAGCGGCAAAAGAAAAAATAAAGCAATTTTGTACAACGGTAGATACACTTACGCTCACGGCTACGCCTATTCCTCGAACCATGCAGTTTTCGCTCATGGGCGCACGCGACCTGACAGTAATCAACACCCCGCCGCCAAACCGCCAGCCTATTATCACCGAAATACATGTGTTTAACGAGGAGATTATCCGCCAAGCCATTCATTATGAAATAAACCGGAATGGGCAGGTGTTTTTCTTGCATAATCGGGTTCAGAATATTGATGAGGTGCAGAAACTGTTAATCCGTTTGTGTCCATCCGTAAAAACAGTTATTGCCCATGGACAGATGCATGGCCATGAGATCGAGAATGTGATGCTTGCGTTTATGAATGGTGATTATGATGTATTGATTGCTACTACAATAATTGAAAACGGACTGGATATTCCCAATGCAAATACTATTATTATTAATGAAGCACATACTTATGGACTCAGCGATCTGCATCAGTTGAGAGGACGCGTGGGACGGTCGAATCGTAAGGCGTTTTGCTATCTTTTATGTCCACCGTTGAATCTGCTTGCCGGTGACGCCAAACGGCGGCTTAAAGCTATTGAAGATTTCTCCGGACTGGGCAGTGGTTTTTCTATTGCGTTGCAAGACCTTGATATACGTGGAGCAGGCGATCTGCTTGGCGCTGAACAGAGCGGATTCATTAATGATATCGGATTTGAAACCTACCAGCGAATACTTGATGAAGCGCTGCTTGAGCTAAAACAAAATGAGTTTAAAGAAGTGTTTTATCAGGAGAATGAAACAATGGATAGTGATGCACGTTTTGTAACTGACTGCCAGTTAGACACCGATTTCGAACTGCTGTTTCCCGATGAATATGTGCCTACCATTCAGGAACGCATGCGTTTATATAAACGACTCGACAGTATTGCCAATGATGAAGAACTTTTACAGTTTGAACAAGAGTTATCTGACCGGTTTGGTGCATTGCCAAAGCAGGCAGTGGATCTTATGAACGCTGTGCGATTGAGAAAATTAGCTATTGAAATGGGATTTGAAAAGGTAATTGTGAAAGGTGGTAAAATGGTCATCTGGTTTGTATCTGATCAGCAATCGGCATATTTTCAATCTGAATTATTTCAACGAATTATTCAGTTTATCCAGCGTCATCCGGCAATTTGTCGCTTGAAAGAAGCAAATAACCGCCTCTCGATGATTATCGAGAATGTTTCATCTATTGGCGGGATGATGACTTTTTTTAATATGCTGCGGACTGAGACAGGGAAATGAATAATCATCGCATACAAATTAAAAGTGATTATATTTGCATCCGGAGAGATGCCGGAGCGGTCGATCGGGGCAGTCTCGAAAACTGTTGTACCCTTCGGGGTACCGGGGGTTCGAATCCCCCTCTCTCCGCAAATCACTTAAAATTCCTGAAAGCATTTCTATATTCATGTTAAGCGTTCAAAGCTCGCTTTGAAAAGCGTACATGAATATCGAAATGTAAGCTCCTGTAAGAAGTGAATTTTAGTGATTTAGCGCCACCCACCACAGGATCAACCCAAATTCCGCATTAGAAAATGCGGAAACGATTAAGAATTTGTAATTCAGTATTTTTTAAATACTTCAAACAAATTCTAAATCGGGGTTATCCCAACTAAAGCGAATAAAAGGATTTTCAATCCTTCTGTCGCTTAATTTGGGATCAATGCAGTTAATCCCTGTTGAAAGGAAAGGAGAGATGCATACTTCAAGGAGCGAATTTTAACCGGGGTTTTGCAGTTGAAAAACTGCAAACAGCCAATGGATTGAATTTTATTTACCGTCTGCAGATCCTCGTATATGCACAGTTCGCGCATTCGGTAAGATCATCCGTTTGTGTATAGGGCTGCGTGGAATCAAATAACTCGGTCAGCAATTCAGTAAGGCATTGAGTGTAGATGCCGGCAATATCACTGAAGTTGTTTATTTCCTGTTTGTCCAGAATTAGTTTACCGTTGAATGACTCTTCAATAAGCTGACGGACAGGATAGATTACCGGTATGACCGGATTTCCGGATGTTTTAAATTGTTCATTGTATAGCCAACCATAGAGCAACATCTGTAGCACAATGGTATTTCGTTTTGTCCCGCGTTCAAATAATGATTCAATCGTTTTAATTTTATTTTTTACCTCGCCTGTTTTGTAATCTACAATTCGTATTATATTCTCTTTTTTGTCTATCCTGTCAATACGGCCACCGATTTTTATTTTTTTATTATTTATTGGTATGGTCGCAATCAGTTTTTCTTCAGTCGACAAAATTGTGAAAGGGGTGTATTGTTCATCCTTTGTCAGAATTATTTTCAAATATTTTATCAATACCTCCCGGATAATAATATTGCGGCCTGCAATGGTTTGTTCGTTTTTTGTATTATTGAAGAAGATTTCATGGAACGCCTGATCAACTGCCTCATATAATAGCGTAGTATTTCCGGCCGTTTTGTTTATCCATCCGGCAGTGATTGTTTTATTGCCTGCTTCCCGGTAAATATTGTACATGGCATGGTGCAGCAGGTTTCCAAGTGTGGCAGGATCTATGTCTTCGGTGACCTGATCCGGTTCGTTCATTTGGCTGATATAACGGAAATAGAACCGGAGCTTACAGTTCAAGAAAGTATTAAGGGCGCTGGCCGACAGGTATTCATTCCCCGCATTGCAGTATACTGCCAGTTTTTCTTCTGTTGTTGTATCACGGTTAATGCTGATACTGCGTTTTTGTGCCGTGTTAATTGTAAATACAACTTGTTTTTCGTGCAGGGTAAAATATTCATCGTATTTCAGTTGGTAGAGATAGCGGCTCATTCCAAGCCGCTGCGTGGCTTCTGTCGCTGTCCCATAAATTAATGTACAATGTTTTGCTCCTTGCAGCAACCGGTAAAAATAGTATGCAAAAATAGCATCCTGATGTTCAATCGTTGGCAACCCAAACCCGCTGCGCAGATTATATGGAATATACGAAGGGGTAACGGATGTTTTCGGCAGTGTGCCTTCGTTTGCCGATAATAATATTATCCGGTTAAAATCGAGCAGACGGGTTTCCATCAGACCGATCACCTGCAGGCCTTTTAATGGTTCGCCCGAAAAGGGAATGCGTATTGTCTTCAGAATTTTCATTAACAGCCGGTACTGCGATTCGGTGCTTAGATTAAAACGGCTTTTTTCTATAATGTCTTTGTAACGGTTGAGTCCCTTTACGGTATGAAATAGATATTCTGCTGTTTCGCTGTGTCTGTCTCCTTGTATATGACGTGCTATTGCCTGCAAAATTAACAGAAGGTATGACGGCAGTTCTTTGGTGTCATTAAGCGATATAAATAACGGGGCTTCTTTGTTCAGATCACCAAGCATTGATTGGTTAACATAAATGATATTATCACGATTTATTGCAGCGTTTATCTGTTGTGTTTTTTCCGGATACAGTAATCGCAGGTATTGATGGTTAATGAGTTTTAAAACCTGTTTGTGCCAAAACCAGATTCCGCTGTTTGTTTTTCGCGCGTTGCGTTGCAGGTCGGTAAGCGCATCAATGAAACTGTAAATGGGTGTAAGGTGCAGCGGATAACCCATGGTGATGTTCAGTTCGGAAATTGTATCGGGAATAGCCGAAAGAACAGCAGTAAGCAACGACTCGTCGGCTAACACGATGGCAGTATCGGATGATGTTTCAATATCTTTCAGGAGTACGGGTAGTAGTGCGGCCTGACCGGTAACCGAAGGAACGGCAATGCATTCGATATGCTTTTCGGTATGGGTTAACCGGTTGAATTCGTATCCCGGAATAGTTTCGGGTGGAAAATCGCGAATATTGCCTCGCAAAAACAAGCCCGACTCATACGCTTTGTCCTTAATGTAAAGCTCATCGTAATCCCAGAAAAAAATTGCCTGGCCGTTTTTTTTTAGTCGTGAGAATAATTTATGTTCGCATTTATTCAGAGCGTTGAATCCTGCAAATACATATCTTCTGCCGTTAGGTAATTCAGTGTTTTCTGCTGCCTCACGAAAAATCATTCCAGGATATCCAATGCCTTGTTCTTTCAGTTGTTTCCGGTATTTGTTATAAACAACCGACATGATGTTCCATACTTCAATAAATTCTTCTTTATGTCTGCTCCGGTGCTCACTGTTGAAATGGTTCCAATACGTTCGGATGGCCTCTATCTGCTCTGGTGTCAGATAATCAAATATCCCTTCGAATGATTTAAGCATCGAGAGATTTTTAAACAAGTCGGAGGCATTCACAAGGTATTTGTCTATATCATCAAAATCGCTGAGCATAACTTCTCCCCAATAGTAAAAGTTGTCGAGCGTTTCACCTGTTTTTTTCTCTTTCTTATATATTTCGTAAAGCGTTGTGATTAATGTTACTTCATCAGCTGGAATGAGTGATGACAGATCTTCCATCAGTTCATTAATGGTTAGGGTACGGGGCATCCAGACAGGAGCTGTGATGAACTCAGATAGGTATTTGCGGAAAAAGATAGCCGGCCTGCGATTGGGGAATACAATAGTAAGGGATGATAATTCTTTCCCGTATCTCCGGTATAAATGACCGGTAATTTGTTTTAGAAATGGTTCCATCAATTATTCATCTATCACCGAATGTTCAATTACACGAATAGTTTTCCATTTGCCGCCTTTGTAGCGAAAGTAAAAAATTATTCCAAGTAAAACCACATAAGCAGTGATTAATATCCATGCGGTATAAATACCATGATTGAGTGATTTAATAAACAGTATTGGAGCAAGCACAAGGATAAGCATTGACAAAATGAGAGTTGTAAACATAACAAAACGGGTATCGCCGGCTCCCTTGATAGCCGACCCATACAAAATATTAAGCGTGTCGAAAAAACTGTATATCGCAATGAATCGGAGCATTATTACTCCCATTCCGCGGATAGTATTCATGGTCTCACTGCTGCTGTTTCGTGTGAAGTTTTCTATGAATAATCCGGGAAGAAACATAAACAGGATCACGATGATTGTCATATAAATAAGGGCGATGTGTAAACCTGATTTTACCGATTGCTCAGCGCCTATAATATTGTTGTTCCCCAGATTTTGTCCAACCATGGTGGCTACAGCAATGCTGAGACCGTAAACAGGCATAAACGAGAGTGTATTGATTGAAAAGGCAATATTTGTTGCAGCCAGCTCAGTGGCGCCTATGCTTCCCGCAATAATAATAAATACCGAAAATCCTGCTACTTCAAGGAAAAACTGCATACCGCCCGGTCCTCCGTACCACAGCAAACGGCGCAGCAATCCGGGATCGGGATACCAGTTTCGGAGTGAATAACGATTGTGCTTTCTCTGGCTGAGTAATATGCTGTAAATAATCATGGAACCAAGGGCTGACAGGTTTGTAGCTACTGCGGCGCCATAGATGCCCCATTCGGGAAATCCCATCTTGCCAAATATCAGCAGATAATCAAAAACTATATTTATTGCTGTGGCTGTAAAGGCAATCCACATTACAGGCCATGTTTTGCCTAATCCGGTGTAGAATGATGACATTGCTGTGGTTATTAATACCGGCGCTGCTCCATAACACAGCGTTTTGAAGTATAGGGTTTCAAGCGCTGCAATGGTTGTTCCATGTCCGGCATAGGCAAACAGCGGGTCGGCCAGCGGTATGAATAACATAATGATGATGCCCCCTGCAATACCGGTATAAATACCCTGCCACAGCGATGGGCCTATGCGGCTCAGGCGGCCTGCTCCGTAATATTGTGCAACAAAGGTATTCACGTAACTGGTAATACCCATAAAGAAACTGATTAGCGTAAAATTTACAATACCGGCAGGCATTGCTGCTGCAATAGTTTCGGCTCCATACCAGGTCAGAAACATACGGTCAATGAATAATTGCAACGACCATGATCCGGTGCTTAAAATCAATGGTAATGCGATACCAAGCACCTCACGGTATCCGTTTGCTTTTGTCCACCGGTTTGTCAGATGGCTGGTTATATTGGTCATCCGGATTTTCGTACTTTTTTTAACCAAATATCATAAACAATGACAGCGCGCATAGGAATTTTTTCATTGTCGCCATACAGTCCGAATGCAAGATGGGGTGGGAGTATAAACCTTGCTTTATCTCCTTCGCGCAACAGGAGCATCCCTTCGTGCAAACCGCTCTCGCTTTCACTGCGGCCAACAATGAAGGACTTAGGGCCTGATGTCCCTGATTCGTAACAAATACTGCCATCTAGCAATGAGAGCGTATAGTCAAAAAGAACTTCATCATCGGTCGTTACTTTTGCCCCGTGACCATGTTCATAAATCATGTAGTATAATCCTGTATTTGTTGTTTGCATTGAATAACCATGGCGTTCAATGTATTTCTCAATCATCTGCTTATCTTGTTTAATCAGATGTGTATTCGCCGTAATCAGTGATCTGGTTTCCGGCTTGGCTTTTATTGGTTGCTGATCCTGATTTTTACATGCCAGAGTCAACATCAGAAAATAAGCAATACTGATTGCAGGGCTCTTCATAATGATACGTTAAGTTCTTTTTTATACTGTTTGAGCAGTTGATTGAAGTGCGACACAGCCGAATCCATGCTATTATGCCATTCACCACCGGATGCATTATAATGTCCGCCTCCGTTAAAATGACGGGCGGCAAAAGCGCTTACATCAAAGTTACCTTTGGACCGGAAACTGAGTTTAATATAGTTGTCGCGTTCCATGAACAGGCATGTAAAACGGATTCCGGCGATTTGCATCGGGTAATTTACAAACTCTTCTGAATCACCTGTTTTAAAATGGTATGTATTTTGTGTTTCCTTGGACAACTGGATATATGCGGTATTAAAATCAGTCAGCACCGTCATCGTGTTTAGCAGGTATCCCAGCAGTTTCATCCGGTCAGCCGAAAAATTATTATAGATATTCCGGTATATGCGGTCTTTATCAATGGCCGTATTGAGCAACTCGGCAACATGAATGAAGGTGGATGGTTGTGACGAATTATAGCTGAAGCACCCGGTATCTGTCATTATCCCGGTAAACAGGCACTCGGCAATAATTTGGTTTTTGCATGAATCATTGCCGGATAATTTAAGTAAACGGTACAGGAGTTCGCAGGTGCTGCTGGCTGTTGGATCTGAAATAATTAAATTAAAAACGTTTTTTGGTTCAAGATGGTGATCAATAAGTATCTTTTTTGCTTTTGATTGGCTAAAAGCATTGTGCATCCCTGCCAGTCGTTCGGGGTCATTGAAATCTAAACAAATCAGGGTGTCTGCATCGAATATTTGACTAAGCGACTCATCCGGATGGGTCTTATAGATAAGTATTGAATGGCTATCCTTCATCCACAATAAAAAATCGGGGATATCGCTCGGAACGATGCATACGGCAGGAATATTCTGTAAGGTTAGATAATGATACATGGCCAACATACTGCCTATGGCATCACCATCGGGATGAATATGGCTCAGAATCACAGCTTTTTTTGTGCGTTTGATCAGATCGAAAAACGAAATAAATGTCTTTTCTTCGAAACCTTTTTTCACTGTTTTGCGTATTAATCGTTAGTTTTGAATAATAATTCAAAGATAACAGTTTTAAAGATATTTTTTTGCTAACGGAAGTATTAACTATAATTGTTTGTTTATGAATAACGATGTTACTTTTACTATGATTAAGCCGGGAGCGGTGAATCATGAATTTATCGGGCCAATACTGACAATGATCAATGATGCAGGATTTAAAATAATTGCAATGCGCTTTACAAAGCTTACCATTGAGGAGGCAGAGGCATTTTATTCGATGCACAGGGATAAGCATTTTTTTGGCGAGCTGGTTAAGTTTATCACCTCTGCGCCTGTTGTGGCTATGATCTTACAAAAAGAAAATGCTGTTGCCGATTACCGACGTTTGATTGGAGATACTGATCCGAGTAAAGCAGCGCCTGGCACTATCCGCGCCCTGTATGCCGAGGATATTGAACATAATGCAGTACATGGTTCAGATACGGATGAAAATGCACGCCGTGAATGTGATTTCTTTTTTTCGATGCGCGAACGGTATGCTGATTATCCTGTTATTCACACTATTAAGAGACGTTCAGTATAATACAATATCATCTATGAGGTCTGCCTCCGCCTTTTTATTGAATGCGTCAACGATCCCTTCCCTGAGCATCGAAAGCTGATGCTTAACCACCGGCGATGATAGCGTGACATATAATTTGCGGTCGCGGATATATATTTTTGTTGTTGACCTCGCGACTATACTGCCTACAATTAACGGCCAATTGCGGACAGCACCTACTTCCTTTATTTTGCCGCCCATGCGCAATGAATTGATGTATTCGTTTATTACGTCACGCAGCGGTTGTGTTTCGCTTCTTCTCATATCAGATTTTTATTACCTCCCCATTGTTCACCATAAATATCCGATGATCAGAGTCAATTTTTTTCAGTATTTCATCTAATCGTACCTTATTGGTGTCGGTGATGAAAATCTGTCCGAAATTTTCTTTGGCTACCAGCCGTATAATCTGTTCGACCCTATGACTGTCAAACTTATCAAATATATCGTCTAACAGAAGGATGGGTTTTACCTGGTTAATCTTTTTCAGAAAATCGAACTGTGCAAATTTCAGAGCCGTAAGAAATGTTTTTTGTTGTCCCTGCGAACCGCTGATTTTTAAAGGATGCCCGTTTAATTGCATCTGCAGGTCGTCTTTATGTATGCCTGCTGTAGTGTATTCGAGTGCAATATCTTTGGTTAACGACTGATCGAGCAGCTTTTTCATGCTGTGCGTTTGTAGCTGGCTACGGTAAATCAGTTCCGCCTTCTCATGTCCTGCAATCAGTTTGTAATAATCGTTGAATACAGGCAGAAACTGGTCAATAAATTGTTGCCGTATCTTGTAAATGGGTGTCCCGTTATTGATCAACTGCTCATCGTATATGGACAGTACATCTTTATCTATTTTTCCCTGTACCGCAAAGTCCTTTAGCAGTTTATTGCGTTGCTGCAGGGCTTTGTTGTACCGGAGCAAATTATGGAGATATTCATGGTCGTATTGCGAAATAACACTGTTGATGAAGTTTCTCCGTTCTTCGCTGCCTTCGAGAACCAAACTACTGTCAAACGGGGAGATCATCACCACCGGAATCAGCCCGATATGGTCTGCTAGCCGGTCGTATTCCTTCTTGTTTCGCCGGAATACTTTTTTCTTGTTCTTTACTACACCGCAATAAATATCTTCCTTTTCTCCTTTAAGTTCATATACACCCTGGATGGTGAAGAATTCACGATTGTATAGTATGTTCTGTGTGTCAATTGAAGTAAAATAACTTTTGCATAACGACAAATAATATATGGCATCTAGAAGATTCGTCTTGCCTACACCGTTGTTGCCTATGAAACAATTGATATCCGGTGAAAACTCAATTTCTGTATTTTCGTAATTTTTAAAATTAATTAAGATTAGTTTTTGTAGAAACATGAATAAGTGTTTATTATCTCTTATTTTTTTAACTCGTTACCAACTGTTCACATTAATTTGCGTAATCAAAGATACAACAATTTACGAATATATTTTTTATATTGTTGAAAAGTAATTAATTTAGCGGCAAACTTGTATTCGGTTGATATGAATAACCTTATTATCGAGGGCACTTCAAAAACGCCATCCATCAGTATGGATGCCGAAAACGGAATTATTGAGATTCAGGGGAACTCAATCCCTGAAGATCCGGTTGCCTTCTATCAACCATATATCACATGGGCCGAGAAGTATATCGCTAAACCGTGTCCTTACACTCTCATTAATATTAAACTCGAATATTTTAATACCAGTTCATCCCGGCAGTTGTTGAATATTCTGAAAAAATTTGATGAACTGTCGAAATCAGGTAAATCGAAGGTTACCGTTTATTGGTATTATCAGCAGGATGATGAGGATATGTTAAAGGCAGGCGAAGAACTGGCCTCCCTGTTGTCATCCCCTTTCCGTATATCTCAGTTTTAATCATTGTATGAATGTCCTGTTTTTTTCAGATGTTTGTGGTTGGTGACAGTGGAAATGAATTATAGTTGTATGGTGTAATTAATAATTAAATAATAAATATGAAACAGTCAGTAGCAATTTTATGTGCCGGCGGACCGGCTCCGGGTATTAATACAGTGATAAGTTCGGTTACCAAGGCATTTCTGGCCGATGGCTTCAGGGTTCTTGGCATACAGGGTGGTTATGCTGGTATTTTTGTTGAACCAAAATTTGATGAGCTTGATTTTCTGTTTGCCGATAATATCCTTACCCGTGGCGGTTCGGCGCTGAAAATGAGCCGATATAAGCCAAAAGATAACGAGTTCAAACCCGATTTTTTTGTTGACAACAATGTAAAACTGCTTGTTACCATTGGGGGTGACGATACGGCAACTACGGCCAACCGGCTCGCAAAGTACTTGCAGGCAAATAAGGTTGATGTAAAAAATATTCATGTCCCCAAGACAATTGATAACGATCTTCCGCTGCCCGAAGGCAGCCCTACCTTTGGTTATCATTCGGCCAAAGAAGAAGGTGTAAAACTTGCTTCAACCGTTTATGAGGATGCACGTACCAGCGGTAACTGGTTTGTTGTCTCTGCCATGGGCAGGGAAGCAGGTCATCTTGCTTTTGGAATTGGTACTGCCTGTCATTATCCGATGATTATCATTCCTGAAATGTTTAATAAAACGAAGATTACAGTTGATAAAATTGTGCGAATGGTAGTATCGGCCATTGTAAAACGTAAAATTCTTAATGTTGACTATGGGGTTGCCATCATCAGCGAAGGCGTTTTCCATTTCCTTTCTGAGGAAGATATTATTGGTACAGGCATCAATTTTACTTTTGATGATCACGGTCATCCAGAGTTGGGGAATGTAAGTAAAGCGCATATCTTTAATATTCTGGTTCAGGAACGCCTGCAAAAACTGGGCGTTAAGGTTAAGAGCCGTCCGGTTGAACTGGGGTACGAGATTCGCTGCTGCCGTCCGATTGCTTTCGATTTGTCGTATTCAACTTTACTGGGTACCGGTGTGCATACTCTTTACCACGAAGGAAAAACGGGTTGTCTTGTCTATGTTGATCCCAAAGGTGATGTTGCACCCATCTACTTAAAAGATCTTGAGGGCAGCGATGGCAAGATTAAACCGCGACTTGTAAATATTGATTCTCAACGGGCACAAACTGTTCTCCGTAAAAATCTTCAATATATTACTCCGGCCGATTATGAGTCAGCTAAGAAATATTTGCCTGATCCGGCTGAATATGATTATTTGAAGATACTTAACTGGTAGGATTAACGGTTTCCGGGGGCGGGTTTCGGAGTATCCCGAAAGTTTTCGGGACCAACCTGCACTAAATCCGCCTCAGGCGACCATCTCTTTCTGCTCTCTGATTATCGAAAAGCGTTCTTCTGCTGTAAACGTTCTTTTTGTTTTTGTCATAATTTGTAGAGTTAAGCAGACCTGATCTGTTTTTTATAATTACTCCAGTTATTTGGGGGTTTAAGACATTATAAGGATTGACTAATTAGGGGAAGCTTTCACGATCTTGGCATAAAATTTCTCCATATCAACGTCTCCTTTCTTTTCTTGCCCCGGTTTGTCAAAAAGCTCCGGAGCCCTATCTATAAACTCCTTTTTCCATCGTGATATCATGTTTGGATGGATACCATACTTGCTGCAAAGTTCACTTATGGATTCCCGTTCCTGCAATGCTTCAATGGCTACTTTAGTCTTGAAGGCGCTTGAATGTTTTTGTCTTTGTGTTTTTATAATACACTGGTTAAGTTTAAATTTACTAGTTTAACTTAACCAGTGGTCTTAATTCAGGGGAGTATTATAGACAAAACAATGCCTTTTTAGTAAAGAAGGATGGGAGATATGTTGCCCCATCCTTCTTATAATTCAAAACCTTATTTTTTCACAAATTTCAGGATAGTCCCATCAATTAACAGAAAATACAATCCAGCTTTTAATGAACTAACATCAATATAACCATCCTTTAACCGACCTTCAGCAACAGATAATCCATTCAGGTTTTTAATGCAATAGTTATTTTTTTCTGTGTTGTTAATGGTAATATTTAACCTGTTGTTGCATGGATTAGGATAAATAGCCAATGTTCCATTCGATATTTCTTTCTGACCTGTCAGTGCCTTTATTAGTGATTCATTAATTGTATCACCATATACCATAAATTCCAAAAGGTTTATCCAGTTCTTTGATGAACAATTACTACCCGTGCAACCGGTAATAGTTAACCGCACATACCGTACCTGCTGTTTCGGGAACGACTTGCTAATTACCATACCTCCTTCAGTGTTTGCCGTTGCATCAATTAATGTCTGGAATGATGAGGCAACATCATTTTTGCCTTCAACCTTAAACTGGTATGCTCTGTTGTTGTAAGGCATTATTTCTATCTTGTTAACGTCAAACACAGCAAGTAAATCAACCTCGATATATTGGGGATAATTCTGGGCAGTCCAGTTACTCGACGAATTTCCGTCAACGACATTTTCAGCAGGGTTTTGCGATTCCGGCTCTGCCGATGCAATTACCGGTTTTAAAAGAGCAAGATTTGAAGTAACCACCGGATTCTTATAAATGGTATCACCATATACCATAAATTCCGAAAGGTTTATCCAGTCCTTCAATGAACAATTAGTGCCGGTGCAACCGGTAATAGTTAACCGCACATACCTTACCTGCTGTTTTAAAAACGACTTGCTAATCACCATTCCACCTTCAGTGTTTGCCGTTGCATCAATTAATGTCTGGAACGATGATGCAGTATCATATTTGCCTTCAACCTTAAACTGATATGCTCTGTTGTTGTAAGGCATTATTTCTATCTTGTTAACGTCAAACACAGCAATTAAATCAACCTCGATATATTGGGGATAATTCTGGGCAGTCCAGTTACTCGACGAATTTCCGTCAACGACATTTTCAGCAGGGTTTTGCGATTCCGGCTCTGCCGATGCAATTACCGGTTTTAAAAGAGCAAGATTTGAAGTAACCACCGGATTCTTATAAATGGTATCACCATATACCATAAATTCCGAAAGGTTTATCCAGTCCTTCAATGAACAATTAGTGCCGGTGCAACCGGTAATAGTTAACCGCACATACCTTACCTGCTGTTTTAAAAACGACTTGCTAATCACCATTCCACCTTCAGTGTTTGCCGTTGCATCAATTAATGTCTGGAACGATGATGCAGTATCATATTTGCCTTCAACCTTAAACTGATATGCTCTGTTGTTGTAAGGCATTATCTCTATCTTGTTAACGTCAAATACATCAAGTAAGTCAACTTCGATATACTGTGGGTAATTCTGGGCAGTCCAGTTGCTCGACGAATTTCCGTCAACGACATTTTCAGCAGGGTTTTGCGACTCCGGTTCTGCCGATGCAATCACCGGTTTTAAAAGAGCAAGATTTGAAGTAACCACCGTATTTTCATTGATTGTAACAGGGACCCCTGCCGATGTTTTTGTGCCACCGGCATTATCATAGGCCTTTGCATAGAGGGTATAAGAACCGGCTAAAAAATTACTCCAGTTAAACGTGTATGGAGTTGTATTATCTTCTCCTAATAGCTGCGAGCCAGCGTAGAATTCAACTTTTGATATTGTGCCATCTGAATCAGACGCATTGGCAGTAATTGAAATGGTGTTTCCAATATTGAAAGATGTTCCTAATGCAGGACTGGTAATAGCTACAACAGGCAGAGAATTTGAAGACACCGGTACACCATACACTTCAAGTTCATATAATCGTAAGATATTATCAACTCCGGATAAACCGTTCAAACGAACCTTTGTTGTTGTAACTTTAGTAAAGGTTTCATTAACAACAGGATTTGTATTTGTTGGTTTATCAATGATTTTTATCCATGCTGTACCGTTCCAGTATTCAAAATTATAACCTATTCCATTGGTATATCCATTGTAGCCAACCCAGAATTTTATTTGTTCAATTTCAAATGTACCTTGCAAATCAACCTCTAACCAATGAGGCCATGCTGTATTCGCAGAGATCCAGCGAGAGGCATTATCACTATTGTTTCCATCAACAGCATTGCTGGCAGGATATGACGAACTTAACTGAGAATCGGAAGCAACCGGCTTTTTCAATGCTATATTTTGCGTTGCTGAATTTGGATTATTTACCACAACAGATATTGCAGAAGATATGCTTGTTGCGTTCTCATTATCGGTCGCTTTAGCGGTAATACTATAACTACCGGCCTGAACATTTGTCCATGTATAACCGTAGGGACTAGTCAAATCTTCGCCAAGTTTAGTAGTACCATTAAAGAACTCTACTTTACTGATAGTTCCGTCAATATCAGTTGCATTGGCAGAAATAGCAATATTTGCTCCTTCAGTAAAAGAGGTATTATTGGCAGGACTGGTAATACTGATTGAAGGACTCTGATTTTCCGGGATTATTGAGCCATCACCAATTACTGATACTTTTTTACCGGTACGGTCATACGAACAGAATTCTAATGCACCTCTGGCACAAAGTAATGTTGCAGGTCCAAAACTTGCTTCTTTTATAAAAGCATCAGATTCAGCTTCATTGCTCCATATTTTATCGGCATTTGCAGCAGAAGTCATTTTAAAAATATTTATGGGACGACCATTGTAATGGTTAATGATTTTCATATAACTATCTTTTGCAAGATAGCGGTTGGCAAGCTCAAAATAATGCCTTCTTTGGAACCTGTACTCTTCACTGGTACGTTCTTTGTATCCGGCACTTGTTTCAGTTTTCGGGTTCCAGTAGGCCGCGGCATAATAATCCATATATCTTTCATACTTGCTCTTTCCGTTAACCTCTTCGGATGAGTATAAATCTATGCCGTTATGACGAGCCATTTCTAATATATGGTTCATCGCACAAAGGGTAAAATGCTCATACATGTATTGCTTTGAAAGAATATCTTCTTCTCCGACAAGTTCTCCCGCTGGTTTAACATCTAACAACTGACCTTCCGAACTTACTTTGCGTAAAGTATATGACTTGGCCATTTTAGTTACCGCGGTAACATTATCACAAATCATACCACAAGCCATTATTGTGGCATGCATCCATGTTGCCCTGTTAGTCCCTGCCTGGGTAAGTTCGTAGTTTACCAGTTTTAAATTTGAAACTAACGAATTCAGGTATCTTTGATGCCATGTTTTGAAATTTGTTTTTTGTTCAGTTGTCATGTAAGGCCATAGCAAATCAATCGCTTCAATAATACTTATAAATGAGGAAGTGGGTCCAACATCTATAGTATATCTTGGGATGATTGGGTATTTCTTGAAGAAAAACTCATCAACCAGATACACTCCGTGTTTAGCATACTTATCATCACCAGATATGTGCGAAGCCATAGCTAGGTTACTTAAAGCATGTCCTAAAAAAACATAATAACCACGCACATAATTATTGCAGTTTTTACCGCCACCTAATAATTTTGAAGAATCAGTAGGGTTTAAATCGTTATTACAAAAAATATTGTTGTAAAACGGACCTTGCGAGAGCATGCTGTTAGCCATACTTAGAACATCCTGGTACGCCGATTTCCACGGTTCCTGATTGTTTTGAACTTTTAGTTTAATCGCATTAATCTCGGCTTGGTTCACCGTCATGCAGGGATGCGTAAAACCTTGTCCGTTTGCTTTTATAAGCAATACGAAAAAAATTGAAAGTAGCAATGATTTTTTCATAATTGTAATTTTTAAGTTTAACAAATAAAAACCTTATTGTTTAATAAATTTCACGATGGAGCCATCCATTATCAGGAAATAGAATCCTTTTTTTAACGAACTAACATCAATAGAACCATCCTTTAACCGACCTTCAGCAACAGATAATCCGTTCAGGTTTTTAATGCAATAGTTGTTTTTTTCTGTATTGTTAATAGTAACATTTAACTTATCGTTGCATGGATTGGGGTAAATAGCCAAAGTTGCATTCGATATTCGTTTCTGACCTGTTGGTAATTCAGGAATAGTATCACCATATACCATAAATTCCGAAAGATTTATCCAGTTTTTAGAGGAACAACTACTGCCAGTGCAACCGGTAATAGTTAATCGCACATACTGAACTGGCTGTTTTGAGAACGACTTACTAATCACCATTCCACCTTCAGTGTTTGCAGTTGCATCAATTAATGTCTGGAACGATGATGCAGTATCATATTTCCCTTCAACCTTAAACTGATACGCTCTGTTGTTGTAAGGCATTATCTCTATCTTGTTAACGTCAAATACATCAAGTAAATCAACTTCGATATACTGTGGATAATTTTGGGCAGTCCAATTACTCGACGAATTTCCGTCAACGACATTTTCAGCAGGGTTTTGCGACTCCGGTTCTGCCGATGCAGTTACCGGTTTTAAAAGAGCTAGATTAGGAGTAACCACCGTATTTTCATTGATTGTAACAGAGACCCCTGCTGATGTCTTTGTGCCACCGGCATTATCATAGGCCTTTGCATAGAGGGTATAAGAACCGGCTAAAAAGTTACTCCAGTTGAACGTGTATGTAGTTGTATTATCTTCTCCTAATAGTTGCGAGCCAGAATAAAATTCAACTTTTGATATTGAACCATCTGAATCAGACGCATTGGCTGTAATTGAAATAGTGCTACCAATATTGAAAGAAGCTCCTGATGCAGGGCTTGTAATAGCTACAGTAGGCAAAATATTTGATGACACCGGCGTACCATATACTTCAATTTCATATAATCGTAAGATATTATCAGATCCAGATAATCCATTTAAGCGAACTTTTGTAGTTGTAACTTTAGTAAAAGTTTCGTTAACAATAGCATTCGTATTCGTTGGTTTATCTATAATTTTTACCCACGCTGTTCCATTCCAATACTCGAAATTATACCCTATTCCATTTGTATATCCATTGTAGCCAACCCAGAATTTTATTTGCTCAATTTCATATGTGCCTTGCAAATCTACCTCTAACCAATGTGGCCATACTGTATTCGCTGAAATCCAACGAGAGGCATTATCACTATTGTTTCCATCTACAGCATTGCTGGCAGGATATGTCGAACTTAACTGAGAATCTGAAGTAACCGGCTTATTCAACGCTATATTTTGCGTTGTTGAATTTGGATTATTTACAACAATGGATATTGCAGAAGATATACCGGTTGCATTCCCATTATCTGTAGCTTTAGCAGTTATACTATAACTACCGGTCTGAACATTTGTCCAAGAGATTTCATACGGAGAAGTATTGTTTTCGCCTATTTTTGTTGCCCCATTATACAACTCCACTTTACTGATTGTTCCATCTAAATCAGTTGCATTTATTTTGAATACAACAGTCTCACCTTGTAAAAAGGCTGCATTGTTTGCTGGAGATGTAATAGAAGCAACCGGATTTTGATTGCTTGGAGGAGGAGTTCCTCCTGTTGGTAAATCATGATGCGTTAGCGTTCCCCAACCAAAGAATAATTTGTATTTCTCGGCACGGCGTGCTTCAGTATCTAACCAACTAGGATTTTTCACAACTAACTCTTCTGAAAATGGCATAGCTATACCCTTACGATTTACATAATGATTCATTACCATTTCGTAGGTTGGTACTCTAAATTGCTCTTTCAATGTGCATGGAGGCGGTATTTTACCAAGCATTAGTTTTGCATGATATTCAGAAGCAACCAGCAAACGATTACTCTCTAATGAGTATAAATCAATCCCTTGATGCCATGCTTGTTCAGCAGCAGTAACTAAAGCATTTAAACCCATTGCCATGTGTGCTAAATCGCGACATGTTTCCTGTCCTTTTCCATCCCCTTTAAACGCCACTGGAAGTCGTGTTTTAAACTTTGCAATTCCAACATCCATCTTCGCCTTATCATCTTCAAAAATGGCTATGGCTATCATTGTTGTAATCATCGAACACTCCCAATTACTGTTATTGCCTGAGCCATTTTTAATTTTTGGCCAAATAATATTATCGAGCATGGACGTAAATTGAGCAATATCTGCAGATTTCCACCCTGAATTGGTATGACGCAAAATTTCTGCTGCCCACACTGCTGATGTTAACCATGCAGCATGTAAAGGAGAATCATAACCCTCAATCGTTTTTAACTTATACGACCATGCATTTAAGATAGCAATGGCTTTATCCGCATTTGCCTGATTACCTTTTATATACCATTGCAAGGCATGGCTGTATGCCGAAGCAAAATCATGCAATGATTGGTTCCTGGAACCATCTTCGCCTACTGCATCTTTGTTCGCTATAATTGTTTCATATGCTTTGTAACTATATGATAGAGAGGCCACTGTGCCTCCTGTGCGCCATATATCCTTAGATACCATCATTGCATCCCATCCACCTTTCCATGGTTGGGTATTGGCGTTTACTTTTGATTTGATAAAATCTAATTCTTCTTTAGTGTTTAAAAGCCCCGGATGCTTATACGATTGAGCATCAATGATGGACACATTCAACACGGAAAAACATAGAATTGAGATTAATTGTAAAGAGGATTTCATAATATTTAAAATTTTGAACAAAATTAAAGTCAACATTAAACTCCGGCTTATGCATCCTTTGGGCATTTACTTGGCATTGCCTTGTCAATTGAAGTTTTTAATGCTGCAATGCAATTTGAAAAAGTTTTAACCGGGATTTTGCCGTTCAAACAATGCAAATAGCTCAAACGGTTTCTCCGGTTTAGTGTACCTGGTAACTCCTTGCTCGCTGCCCGCGTGCCGCTGAAGCTTGTTCCTCCGCTAAAGCTACGGTGACAAGGCGCAAGCGATGCTGCCTTAGAAATCATTATTGTTAGCGCTAAGCTTTGAATAAACCATAAATACAGAGTTTATAGAATTTAAATAGTATCTGTCTATAAATGTCCAATTTCTTTGTAATGCATTTGCATAAAAACAGTAATTAGCCGAGTAAACTCCTTGTTTTAGTAAATTACATACCTCGAATTTGAACAGTATAAACCAGATACTCAGAATTTATAGACAAGCACTAAATAATGAAAACATGTTTTACGAAAATTCCTAATAGAACTTTGTATCACACGTTTTTTTTGATTATGACAAAACTATTAATCATCTTTGGATAGAATTTGAAATATTACCTATTTTTGATAAAACAATTTTTACAATGAACGAGGATGATTTAGTAAGGAATTGTATCTCCGAAATTGAAGAGAAAACAAAATGGGGCAATAAAGAAAATTGGACAGATTATAATTTTGTTCAATTGAGTGATTTCCTATTTGAACACACCAATGTTATTGTTAGTAAAGATACTTTAAAACGAATCTTTGGCAAGCGAAAAATTATCGGAGTATATAATCCTCATATTGATACCAAAAATGCACTGGTAAAATTTTTAGGATATAAAAACTGGGAAGATTATAGATTACAAAAACTGTCCGTTATAAATACAACCAAAGAGCCAGTCGTAATTACTTTAAAGAAAAACAAAACAAAAAAACAATGGTATATTTTACTTCTGTTATTGACAGGTATCACAGCAATTGTTTTTTTTCTTATTTATAACAATACTGAAATTAATTTAGATGAAATAAACTTTTCCAGTAACAAGTCCGAATGTGATCATCCATGCACTATATTTGTAAGTTATAATATTTCGGCCTATAAAAATGAGAATTTTTTTGTAAACTTTGGCGAGTCTGTGATCTATAATGAGGCCGACAATATTAAATTATCCAACACACTTCATCAAAGATCCTATTGCTATAGCATTCCCGGTTATCATACAATCAGGTTGCTGGATGATAAAAAAGTAGTTCTGAAAGAATTAAAGATTTTTATCACCTCAAAACAATGGGAGCCATATTTTCTTGGCAACGATAAGCTGAAAATTAAAGAAATCCCTCCTCAATATTCATTGATAAGCGATTCATCTTTAAAGATTCATCCGGACTTTTTAAAATTTGCAGAATTTGATGAGTTTTTTATTCAATTTCGTTATTTTAAAAACTGGAATATCAATGGCGACAGCTGTGTTTTTCAGGCCTTATTAAAAAATACAGAAGCTGAAGGTGGTATAAGTTGCTATAATTCTTCGTTCTATTTAATTGGAGAAAATGATTTTCATCAAGTTACATTCACCTATCCGGGTTGTGAGAAATGGGCACGATATAAATTTGCAGAAAACAAAAATAAAGGAGATTATACAAATCTCGATAAACTGGGTAAGGATTTTTCAGAATTTAAAGCAATTAAATTAATTCTTTCAAATTATAAAGCCAATTTGTACTTTGAAGGCAAATTAATTTTGAAAGAAGCATATAAAACTAAAATAGGAAAAATAAAAGGTATTATCATTGAGTTTAGAGGGTTGGGATCGGCTAAACATGTGACATTGGAGTAAGTATCCGGCGAATTGCACCTTGCCAGAGTTTTGCCTGACTGTTATTTTAGTGGCAAAAATTTAACCACTATGAAAAATAGCAATGAACAGGAAATATTTGAAAAAATTTATCGGGCATTCATGTATGAACAACAATTGGATTGGAATTGTTTAATTTTAAACGCTACTAATTAGGGGAAGCTTTCAATCACAATTATTCAATATCTTTGTACAAATAAATGAATCTTCAATAAAGTAGATTTTCAGATGGCTTGTACCGCATTATGACTGATATCCTCAAATACATTTGTTCTGTACTCGATGAAGAAAATATTCAATATATGATATCGGGTAGTTTTGCCATGAATCTGTACACTATTCCCAGAATGACACGGGACATTGATATTGTGATTCATATTGAAACAGAAAAAGTAGATTCGTTTCTAAACCGGCTAGGCATTAACTTTTACTATAATAAAGAAGCCATTAAGATAGAAGTTCAACGACATGGAATGTTTAATATTATTGAAACAAATAGCGGGATTAAAATTGACTTTATAGTAAGGAAAACAGATGAATATCGGCTTGTTGAATTTGATCGAAGAAAAAAAACATCCGCCTATGGTTTCGACACTTGGGTAGTGTCTCCAGAAGATCTCATCCTCTCAAAACTAATATGGTGTAACCAGCTTAGAAGCGACAGGCATATTGATGATATTTCCAATCTGCTTGAATATGAACATCTCGATAAAGATTATGTATTGGGTTGGATTAAAAAGATGAATTTAAACTCATTTATGCTGTTATGAACGATACATCCAACGAAATACGGCAAAAGCAACTCAGCATTTTCAGATCAATGAGTCCTGCGGAACGATACCAGATAAGTATTGAAATGATCAATACATCACGACAAATCGTTGAATACAGCATAAGGGCATTACGTCCCGGCATAACAACTCTTGAACTTAAACGAGAAATTTTTAAGCGCTATTACTCTAACGATTTTTCTGTTGAAGAATTAGAAAAAATTCTTTTCGCTTTGCGATAAACCCCACCTGTTTATCTAATGGGTTTAATATTCTTGTATTAAAAATCAGTGGGATAAGCCCAATATGGGGTGGAGGTGAGTTTGTTTTGTTGCGGTTACTTTCCGATACAGAACTTTGAAAATATCTCCCCAAGCACTTCTTCGTTGGTAATCTCTCCTGTAATGGAGCCCAGATGATAACCGGCTTCTCTTATGTCCTGCGCAATCAGGTCGGTTGCAGTATTGTTTTCAAGCCCCTGTAATATACGTTCGGTGGATGCTGCTGCGTGATGCAGGCAATCATAATGTCGCGCCGAGGTAATAATTGTGTCGTAATTGTTTATTTCAATTTGTTCTTGCAGTTTGTTTAGCAAACAATCAATATTTGTACCTGTTTTGGCTGAAATAAATAATAGCGAATCTTTGTTATGCAACGAATCAATAAGTACTTCACCGAACTTTGTCTTAATCTGGTCGTCGGTATATTTATCTGTTTTATTAACCAGTACAATCAGTGTTTGCGAATCAGTCATGCGTTCTTTCATGTCTCTTACGGCTTTTGCTGTCTCGGCCAGGCAGTCCTCTGCGTCGGTAACCAAAAGTACTACCGATGCTTTGGCGATTGATTGCAATGTGCGTTCAATACCCATTTTTTCTAACGAATCAGCGCTGTGTCTTAAGCCGGCGGTGTCAATAAACCGGAACAGGCAGCCACCGACCGTGATCGTCTCTTCTATCGAATCGCGTGTGGTCCCCGGCGTTTCTGATACCAATGCGCGTTCGTCTTGTAAAAGTGTATTTAGTAGTGTTGATTTGCCTGCATTGGGCTTGCCTGCTATAACAACTGGTATGCCGTTAACAATTGAGTTGCCTGAAGTAAACGAATCGAGTAGTTTGCCGATTTCGTTGTTAATGTTGGATGCCAGAATCTTTAGCTGTTGTCTGTCTGCAAATTCAACGTCTTCCTGACTGAAATCAAGTTCAAGTTCTATTAATGCCGAAAATTCGATTAGTTGCTTGCGAAGGTTTCTGATTTTCTCTGATGTGCCCCCCTTCAACTGTTGTATGGCAATACGATGTGACTGTTCTGATGATGCAGCAATAAGGGCTGCAACGCTTTCGGCCTGTATCAGATCAATCTTGCCGTTTAAAAAGGCGCGCTGTGTGAATTCGCCTGGTTCTGCCGGTCTTGCCCCGTTATTAATCAGCAGTTGTATGATACGATTGCGGATATATGGTGAACCATGACAGTATATTTCGGCCATATCCTCGCCCGTGTAGCTGTTAGGCCCGGTAAAATAACACCCCATTGCTTCGTCGAGCATCAACCCATTTTCTTCGATACTCCCAATGTACATTTGTCGTGATTTCGTTTTTGTTACCTTTTTGAGCCAAAATACCTTATTAAAGATTTGGATAGCTTCAGGCCCCGATATCCGTATGATCGCAATGGCGCCGGTCCCTGGTGCTGTTGCAGTTGCGCAAATCGTAGTTAGTTTATTCATAAGCAGTTACGATCAGTGATATTATTTGCAAAAATAGCCGATTAAACAAATGGTTTAATATTGATTTAATGGTTTTTTTAAAATAAAAGTTTTTTTTTGTGGTTCTATTTGTAAAGTGTAATTCTTTTTTATACTTTCGAATAATTTCGTAAGTTTTTGGCTTTATGCAAACTGACCTTAACCAAATACAAGATAATAAACCGGTTCTCCGGCTCAATGTTAAAGTTAGTCCTAATCCTTGTCAGGGCAACTTTAAAATTGAGGGTGATGATTTAATTAGACAGTGTGTGGTAACTGTCAGGAATATTCTTGGTAAACCGGTGTTTTACGTTGAACGGCCTTTGCAGTTACCCATCTTGGTTGATATTACCGGCTCGCCGGCCGGAGTGTATTTTATCAGTGCCGAGTGCGATACCGGCTTTTATTATGGCAAAATAGAACTTATGTAAAGGGGCGTTGGCTGTTTGCTTAACAGTTCTGCTTTTAGTTTTTCTAAGATGTTGTGAATATTAATTATTTATTCATTAATTTTGTCGTTCAAATTTATTTAAATGGCTTCAGATAGAGTTTATATTTTTGATACAACATTACGTGATGGAGAGCAGGTCCCGGGTTGTCAGCTAAATACAATCGAGAAAATTGAGGTGGCTAAGGCGCTTGAATATTTGGGCGTTGATATACTCGAAGCCGGGTTTCCCATTTCCAGCCCGGGTGATTTTAATTCAGTGGTTGAAATATCCAAAGCAATCCGCAAACCGGTAATCTGTGCTCTTACACGCGCCGTGAGAAAAGATATAGAGGTGGCTGCAGATGCCCTCCAGTATGCAAAGAAAAAGCGCATTCATACGGGTATTGGTACTTCTCCTTATCATATTAAATATAAATTTAACTCAACTCCTGAAGAGATTATTAGCCGTGCTGTTGATGCGGTTAAATATGCCCGGAAATTTGTTAATGATGTGGAATTTTATGCCGAGGATGCAGGCCGGAGCGAAAATGAATATCTGGCAAGGGTTTGCGAAGCTGTGATTAAGGCAGGAGCTACAGTTTTGAATATCCCTGATACTACGGGTTATACGTTACCGCATGAATACGGGGCTAAAATAAAATATCTCATGGAAAACGTGCGTGGTATCCATAAAGCAATTATTTCTACGCATTGTCATAACGATTTGGGTATGGCCACGGCAAATACGATGAGCGGTTTGCTTAATGGCGCACGTCAGGCCGAAGTTACTATTAACGGAATTGGCGAACGGGCCGGAAATACTTCTCTCGAAGAAGTGGTTATGATAATTAAGAGTCATAAAGATATTAAACTGACGACCAGTATTGACAGCAAACAGATTGCCAAGACCAGTCGGCTGGTATCAAACCTGATGCGTATGCCTGTGCAGCCGAATAAGGCCATTGTTGGCCGTAACGCATTTGCTCATTCATCAGGTATTCACCAGGATGGTGTTTTGAAAAACCGTGAGAATTACGAAATTATTGATCCAAAAGATGTGGGCATCAATGAGTCATCAATAGTGCTTACAGCCCGCAGCGGCAGAGCTGCATTGAAGCACCGGCTGGAAAAAATCGGCTACAAAAAGCTTGAGAAAAAACAGATGGATAAAATTTATGATAAGTTTTTAATATTAGCCGATAAAAAGAAACAACTGGATGATGATGATCTGATGATTCTGATGGACGATAAAAGTCCTGATGACCGTGGACTTAAGCTTGAGCACCTTCAGGTCGTTTGTGGAAAAACAGCTATCCCTGTTGCTACCGTTTCTGTTCGTATGTATGGGAAAGTACATACAATGACCTGTGAGGGAAACGGTCCGGTAGACGCAGCTATCAAAGCCGTTAAAGCTATTATTAAACGTAATCCGCGTATTGAAGAATTTTTAGTTCAGGCCATCACCAAAGGCAGCGACGACATTGGCAAAGTTCATATTCAGGTGAATAACAATGATGTTCATTATTATGGATTTGGTGCCAGTACAGATATTGTTACCGCTTCTGTTACTGCATACCTCGACGCTGTCTCACGTTTACTTGCAAGCGAGAAATAAAGCTGAATATCGTCTTCGCTTAGGCCTGCCCTCAAAAGCAGGTCTTTTTTATTTTAACCCAAATCTGTCAATAGGAATAAAATCTCTAATGACCGTCATTAGAGATTTTATTCTATAACTATTAGATTATTAACTCATTAAATTTGCTGAAGGAATTAAAAAAATTACTTTTTTTGTGTAAGCATTTCTTACAACGTATGAAGGCAATACAAATCGAGTTTACCGACAAAGAGATTACCCCATGGGGAGGCATGTCACTTTTAAAGCAGATGCTTGACAGGATTGA
>Ga0101944_10000792_pt1 | contig 83756 bp, 62 predicted proteins | sample DewCreD2012metaG_FD_75245 | JGI IMG/M metagenome (GOLD analysis project Ga0101944, IMG submission 75245) | Hot spring sediment bacterial and archeal communities from British Columbia, Canada, to study Microbial Dark Matter (Phase II) - Dewar... ... | reverse complement strand
AGGGGTGGAGGACCTGGGCCCGGATGTGGGGCACCCCTATGGGGGAGGGAAAGGTGTACATCCCTCGGTTCATCCTGGACTAGGGCCCTCCCCTCGGATCCCCACAAGCTTCGGGGTACTACATATGGGATTGTGCAATCCTTTCTTTGAGGTCATCTGCCTCCTCTGGACGAAAGTACGAGTATAAAACCCGGTACCCTTCCCGGAGTTTCTTGTCGAGAACTACACGTATTTTTCGATTCATCTCCTCGTGACTCATAAAGGTAAGAACTTTCTCCCTCGGTCGATCCAGTTTCTTCCCCCACATGATGGTTAGGGTGAAGGGAGCAAAGAGCGAACCCTGGCGATCGTGTACGGTATAGTAATAGGGCTGGCCTTGGCGATCCTTTTTATACAACGTTACCATCATACCCTGGTTATCGGCCGTGGTACCCAAAAGATTGAAAGAGTGACTCCTCTTTGAGGATGACATCCCCCTTGGAATTGCATCTGATCGAATACAGAGTAAATGCTTTCATGTGATCCCATGTAAGGGATACAAGCCGTTCTTGCAGTTGGGGCAGCCTCCGGGATATCCATTCGGCAAGTGAAGGTTCCCTTGTATTATTCGGAGAAGAATAGTTACCAATGGATTTAACTTTACAGTAGAGAGGCGGAAGGTTAAATAACCGGTAACCAAGAGAAAGAAATCGCTGTTGTATGTGGATGGTTACGGGACGATCCGCTTGACGTACATAGATCGCACCTTCCCTGGGAGAAGTGAAGATGAATCCCATCTCCTCTCTGTCCACTCTGACCGTTTCAAGAGAACCGAGTTCTGTAGTTTCCCACACGGGTATCCATCCTTGGAATAGGCGAGGCAAGAAAAAAATGGGTGATAGAAGGAGTAACCCCGTCAACACGAATCCTCCAATCTTCCCTTTCCCTTGGAGAGAGACACTCCAACTGATCAAAATTCCCCCTATAACTCCTCCAATCAAAAGAAAGGCTCCCAATTCCCCAATATTTTGCCCGGTCCAGGCATAGGACGCTTGAAACGAGCCCCAGATGCCGAATAGATTAAAGAGAGAGGAGAAACTGAGGGATCCCAAGAACAAGGTAAGCTCTTTTCGGCGTACCCTTTTCGGTGCCTTGAAATCGTATAGATACAGAAAAAACCTATGGAAGGAAGCTCCCAGGAAAAGCGCACCTAGACCTAAATATCGTACCCATCCATCTGTCATGTATGTTTAAGAGAATCGGTACAGATACTTTTCCCGCACGTACCGAAGGAAATATCCAGGGTCGATGGGAGAACCAGTGATTTGCCGACACAATTCCTCTGCGGTAAAGACTTTCCCATGAGTGTGCACTTTTTCCCGTAACCACTGTACAATCGTACCATACTTTCCCTGCTCTACCTCCAGCAGAACCTGAGGGTAGTCTTTCAACAATGAGAAATAGAACTGAGCGGCGTAGAGAGTTCCCAACGCATAGGTAGGGAAATACCCGAAACTCCCCATAGACCAATGGATATCCTGCAGCACTCCCTCCCCGTCATGAGAAGGCCTTATACCAAGTAGATCTTCCATTCCATCGTTCCAAGCGGCGGGAAGATCCGAAAGAGACAGCGAATCTTCTACCAATGCTCTCTCTAGATTGTACCGTAGAATAATATGTAACGGATAACTCACCTCATCCGCTTCTACCCGTATAAGGGAAGGTTGCACTCGATTGATGGACATCGGAAAGGTATCGAAGGGAACCAGAGATAGGTCCTTGAGGTATTCTTTCTGAAGAATAGGATACCAGTATGTCCAGAAAGAGCGATGCCTCCCGATATAGTTTTCCCAGAATCTCGATTGAGATTCATGGATCCCCAGGGATACCCCTTCCGCCAGAATGGTGCCTCGGATTTCATCCCCAAACCCCAGATCGTACAACCCATGTCCGGCTTCATGGATGATTCCGAATATCGCTGTGGGGAAATAGGTGGGATTGTAGCGAGTGGTGATCCGCACATCATCCTTCCCCAGGGTTCCGGTAAAGGGATGCACAGATACATCCAGCCGGGCTCTTTCAAAAGGGAAACCCATTGCCTGCAGGATTCGCCTTCCGAACTCCTCCTGGGCTTCCTTTGGGAACGGAAGATGGAGGCACCTATCATCCACTCTGGAGGTAGAAACAATCTCTCGGAATAACGGTACCAGATCGTTCTGGAGCTGTTCAAATAGGGGGGAAAGGACGGCACAGGTCATCCCGGGCTCATACTCATCCACTAACGGATCGTAGGGTGTTTCTTTAAACCCTAACGCCCCGGCGAGTTCCCGTGTGAGGATCACAATTTCCTGCAGGTAGGGTTTGAACAGCTCGAAAGAAGCCTCTTTCTTTGCCTCAGCCCATTTGGCCTGCCCTACACTGGTAGCGTAGGCCATGCGGGATACTAATGAGGAGGGTATCTTACAGGCTCGTTCAACTCTTCTATCCCACTCCCGCAAGAAAGCAGCGCGCTGGATAGGAGTGAAGGGGACAACATGGCCTTCGCCTTTTATTTCTATTTCGAACTGTTCCTCGTTTGATTGTTCCTTTGCCTTTTCTAGAATTTCCCTGGTAGCGTGGGAGACAATTTTCTCATGGATGAGGGTCTCCAGAAGGGAAATCTGTTCTGCCCGCTCCTCGATCCCCCGGACTGGCATGTAGGTTTCCTGATCCCAACCCAACAACGAGGATACATGCTTCAGCAGGTATACCTCATGGTCGATCTTTCTTAGCTCTTTCCATGGATTCATTACTGCAGCTCTTTCCTTTCGATTTTTTCTTTCAATAGCCCTACTAGTTGCTGGATCGAGAGACTGGGAAGTTGCTCCCCTCCCCGTGTACGGAGGGAAACTTTCTGGGTTTCTTCCTCTTTTGCTCCCACGATGACCATATAGGGTATTTTCTGGGTCTGAGCCGTTCGAATCTTTGCGTTCATCCGAGCATCGCTCAAGTCGGCTTCTACTCGGAACCCTTCCCGCTTCAAGGTCTCCGATACGTGTGATGCGTAGGCATTGAAAGCTGGAGCCACGGGTATTACCACCAACTGGACAGGTGCAAGCCATACGGGGAAGGCTCCACTGTAGTGTTCGATCAACACCCCGAAGAATCGTTCCAACGATCCCAGCAAAGCTCGATGAACCATGAAGGGACGCTTCTCTTTTCCGTCATGATCGATAAATTTCAGATCAAATCGTTCGGGCATGTTGAAATCGAACTGGATAGTGGTCATCTGCCATTCCCGACCGATAGCATCCTTTACCTTCAAATCGATCTTCGGTCCATAGAAGGCTCCCCCACCGGCATCCACCTGATAGCTCAACCCTTCTGTTTCGATAGCTTTCTTTAAAGATTCGACAGCAGTATTCCAGAGAGCGTCGTCCCCGATACTTCCCTCCGGACGAGTAGCGAGGTATGCCTTGATGTTCTGGAAGCCAAAGTCCTTCCAGATCCTCAAGGAGAACCTGAGAACTTCCAGAATCTCCGACTCGATCTGATCGGGAGTGCAGAAAATGTGGGCATCATCCTGGGTAAATCCCCGTACCCGTAAAAGTCCATGCAGCACCCCGGAACGTTCATACCTATATACCGTTCCCAATTCCGCCCACCGGAGGGGCAGATCCCTATAAGAACGAAGCTGACTCTTGTAGATCATGATATGGAAAGGGCAATTCATCGGTTTGATGTAGTAGTCCTGCTGGTCTATCTCCATGGGGGCATACATGTTTTCTTTGTAGAACCCAAGGTGTCCAGACGTTTCCCACAACCAGGAACGCCCGATATGAGGAGTATAGAGGATCTCGTATCCGTTCTTCCTATGGGCGTCTCGCCAGTAATCCTCGATCGCCTGCCGTATCCGCCCTCCCTTGGGGTGCCAGTAGATAAGGCCCGCCCCTGCTTCCTCATGGGTGGAAAACAGGTCCAGTTCCTTTCCCAGCCGTCGATGGTCGCGTTTTTCGATTTCTGCAAGACGGTCCAGGTATGCCTGGAGATCTTCCTGTCGTTCCCACGCGGTTCCGTAGATCCGTTGAAGCATCTTGTTCTTTTCATCTCCCCTCCAGTAAGCTCCCGCCACCGAAAGGAGTTTGAAAGCTTTCGGATTCAGTTCTTTCGTACTGTTCACATGAGGACCTCGACATAGGTCGGTAAAACCTCCCTGTGTATAGATCGATACCTCTTCCCCCGCGGGAATTGCATCGATCAGCTCCAGCTTATAGGGCTGATCATGGAACCGCTTACGAGCCTCCTCCCGACCGATCACTTCCCTGCGAAACTCATGCCCCTCAGCAATGATCTTTCGCATTTCCTCTTCAATTTTTTGGAGGTCTTCCTGGGTAAGGCTTCTCGGTAGATCAAAATCATAGTAAAAGCCATCCTCGATAGCGGGCCCAATGGCGATTTTTGCATCGGGGAAAATCCTCAACACCGCTTCCGCCATCACGTGCGAGGTGGAATGCCTGATCCGATCCAGTGTATCCTTGTTTTCTGCCATAGTTCCTTCCTTCCTAAGAGAATGTTCAATAAAAAACCCTTACGCTCCCTCATCCATACGAATTCCCAAGGGAATCAACCGTAAGGACGAAAAGCGTAAGGGCTTCGCCCCGCTTTCCGCGGTTCCACCTTACTTCAGGGCCCGCCTTCCGGCCTCCCTGCACCTCATTCTACTGTTTCGTTCGACTCCAGAGGTGGTCTTCACAGGCGCTTATGCCAGGAGCCTTTCAGCCGCGGGCTTCCCTCTCTTTCGACACAGTTCGCCGCTACTCGTCTCCTTCACTGTCGAACGAAACAAAATTAAAAAAACCGACCCACTTTGTCAAGTTCCATCGTCCCCAATTGCTGAAACCGGGCAGGATTCAAGAGCTGCCTGGACATCCTGCAGTTCGCCTGGCTCCGGTTGTTTTTTAACATAAGCTTTTTCGTCGGCATTCATGGCGAAAACCGTGGGAGCGGTATTCACGCAGAGATTGCATCCTATGCAACTTTCATCCACATAGTACTTTCCCGTTACATTATCGGGAAGCCGTTTTGTTCTGTCTGCCATGGTGTTTCCTCCTTCATAGAGAATACCCAAATTATTGACAGAAAAATGTATCAGTTGTTACGAGGATTCCTTCTTTTGTTGCATAGCTACCATCAGCTTATTTACCACATCCCGGAACACAATGAGTTCTTTCCAGCGGGATTCCAGTTGAGTATAAAGCTGCTGTACCTCCTCTTTCCCTTCGATTTTACTGGCGGAATCAGTCCTACTGAAGATTGTTTCATAGAGGTGGTGGAACTCTTGATGTTTTTTCTCCAACGAAGAGAGATCGTTGCCGAAGGTGCGATCCTGTTTTAGTTTTTGGATCCAATCATTAAGCGGACACGCCTCTCGGGGATTCGGTAAATGTTTCTTTTCCAATCTGCCCTGGAGTAAAGCCTTCACACAGTACACCATCCGTTTATGGTTCAAGATGATCTCTTTCAGCGTCAAGGAATACTCATTTCCCTCGAGTATCCCGTTGTTCTCCAGCCGGAAGTACTTCAATTCAGTAGAAAGGGTGTTGATATGGTCGAGGCTTTCCGATCCGATCCGGCAAATTTCTCCTTCTAAAGCTTCGATAGTTTTGAGTTCATTCCCGATGGTTGTCAGCTGAGAATACGATTCCTGGGCAAACTCTCGCAAGCTTTCGATGGAAGTGTGAATATTGCCCACACCTCCTCGCATCGATTCGGAAGCGGTACGGAGAGATTCTGCACTGCTCCTCAAGGCTGTCACGCCTGAAAGCATCTGTTTCCCGCCCGAAGCTGCTTCCTGGGTTCCGCGAACAATTTCGCTGAAGGCATCCACAAACTTTCGGATCTCCTCATTCAGCTTGTTGATGGTGGAGAAGGCTACCTGGGCTGCCTCGTCGAGATACCGCATCTTTTCCGTGAAGTCTGCCAGGGTGTTCCCTACCTTTTTGGTATGGGAAGCGGTAGATTCAGCTAGCTTCCGTATCTCTGCTGCCACCACGGCAAATCCCCGCCCGTACTGTCCCGCGTGCGTCGCTTCGATAGCTGCGTTCATGGCCAATAGATTCGTTCTGGCTGCCACATCGTTGATGAGTTCCACGATAGTCCTTATCTCCTCGATCCCCTGGGACATCTGATTCATGGCGGTTAGGGCCGTAGATACCTTTCTCCCTCCCTCCTCGGAAGTTCGAATTAGGGATTGGGTTGTTTCCTGTTTAGCAGCGGCGATTCGGGCTACAGATTCGATGGAGGCAGTCATCTGCTCCACAGAGGCGGATGCCTGCTGGATAGCGCTGGTTTGCTCAGAAATTTGGTTCGCTACTTGCTGAATACTCGCTTGAAGGTCCGCGAGGATCCCTCTCATCTCTTCGATGCGATAGTTGAGGTCCATGTAACGACGTAGAAGCCTCTCTACCCCTTCCACCATTGTCACCGTATTTGTCTGGGAATTTCGGGCGACCCCCTGGAATTCACGTACTAGAGCTCGGTGATCCTCTAGAATATCTTTCATCCCCAGGAGAAGTATCTGCAAGTTCCCCACGAGTTGATTGTCGAACTGTTGTACCATTGTTTTCAGTTCCCTCATGGGCTGGGTACTGTCTATCCTGACGGTAAGATCTCCCCGGCTAACTTCCCTCATCCCCTCCTGCAAACGACGAATTGTGGTTCCTAAAGGGGATAGGATGATCAAGGATAGTCCTCCCCCTAGGATCGTAACGATTCCGAAGCCCCAAATCGGTTGCAATAGATACATCTTCAGTAGGGAAGTAACAAGGGCAATCAGCATCCCCACGAAGAACAAATAAAAACCCATCGGTACCCTCCAACCCTTCCACATGTTTGCCACTCCTTCCGAGAAATTAGAGGTAATGACAGTATAGCATGAATTTTTTTATTTTATGCAACCTAAATTTTATCTACCAGTGGAACGAATCGTACCGCAATGAGGCTTCTAGAAACAGTTTTCCCAGATTCCAGCTTTTCCACCAGTACGAGATCCTGGGAAAAAAAGGAATCCCCAACGGGAATAACCATACGCCCGCCAGGCTTCAATTGCTCGACCAATTTCTTGGGGATTTCATTCGCCGCTGCAGTGACGATGATCCCATCGAAGGGCGCCTCCTCTGACCATCCTTCCACACCATTCCCCAGACGAATGTGAACCTTCGAATATCCCAGTTCGTTAAGCCGTGCGGCAGCCTGCTTGGCATGTTTTTCTCGAATCTCGATCGAAAACACTTCACATCCCAGTTCAGCCAACACAGTGGCCTGATACCCACTTCCCGTTCCGACCTCGAGGATCCGATCGCTAGGCTTTGGATCCAGACATTCGGTCATGTAGGCCACTATGTAGGGTTGAGAGATCGTTTGTCCCTGTCCTATGGGTAAGGGTTGATCCGTATAGGCAGAAAAACGCAGGTGGGAAGGTACGAAAAGATGCCTGGGAACTCGACGCATCGCTTCCAGAACTTTTGGGTTCGTCACCCCTCGACGGAGGATCTGATCCCTCACCATTCGATCGGCTTCCTCTTTCCAATCTTTCATGCTTTTCCTTCCTCCTCGAGAGCCAAACTTTTTTCTATCCGGGCACAGAGAGAGTGTACCAGTCGTAAGTCCGAAGAAGAAAGCAAAGCCAGTCGCTCCAATAGACGTTTCCCCACTAGGCTCTCCCCTCCCAGGCCGATTCGTTCGAAGATCCTTCGTACCCTTTTATGTAAAACGTGGTATGTGAGGAATGAACCAGGAGACTGTCCGTCCTCAGTTCCCATTTCTCTCCCCTTCGATGCTGTAACCTGGAAAGGGGAAAGTTCATACGCATACACCAATACTGCCTGAGCGAGGTTAAGGGAAGGATAGGTTCCAACTAGAGGAATGGTGGAGACACAGTGGGCTACCGCTAATTCTTCGTTGGTAAGGCCCGATTCTTCCCGTCCAAAGAGAAGTCCAATCCGATGAATCGTTCCCTCTTTTTCCCCTATCAATCGGTACAATTCCCGAGGGCTATGGTAATCGTGGTGTAGAGTTCTTCTTCTAGCTGTGGTAGCCACGATGAAATCCAGTCCTTCTACTGCCTCATTCAGTGTCGAATACACCTTTGCCTGCTCCAGGATTTCCCGGGAGCCGTGGGCCACCCATTTCGCCTTCTCTTCCTTGTGAACTTCGCTATTCACAATAGCAAGGGACTGGAAACCGAAGGTTTTCAATGCCCGGGCTACCGATCCTACATTTTCAGGGACCGAAGGCTCTACCAGAATGAATCGAAACTCCATAGGTATCACTATACTCCCAATGAAACCTGATGGGAAGGATGGGAATGAACTGGAAAACTGGACAAAAGCTTCGAGAGGGGATACAAAGAAATACAATGAAGTGGATGAATACAGGGGGGTGTAATAGAGTCACCCGCATACTTTGGGTGATTCTCGCTTTCCTATGGTCTTGCACGCAGAAGGGAAACCCAGCACCCCTACATCAGCGATTCACCCTATCCATCGATCAGCTTACCCAATTAGCCCAATCCGCTTTGAAAGAGACACGTGTTAAGATCCGAGAGAATCCAATTCGATTCCTGGAACTCCTCGATGGTATTCTCAGCTCTGATCGGGAACTTTTCCTTCTGGTAGACAAGAAACACCCGCTTCCAAGAGGGTATGAACCCAAAGACCTGGTTTCACTCGATACATACGGAATCAGAACTTCCAGGCCTTCACTCCTCCTACGAAAGAGTGCGGCTTTAGCCCTCTCTCATATGGCAGAGGAGGCGCGCAAGGAGGGGATCGAACTTCTAGTTTCCTCCGCTTATCGTTCCTTTCAGTATCAAGCTACGGTGTATCGCCGGGTGGTGCAGGAGTTGGGTCAGGAAACGGCTGACCGGGAATCTGCTAAACCGGGGTTTTCCCAGCATCAGCTGGGAACTGCAGTGGACTTCGGGTCGATTTCAGATTCTTTTACGGGGACTCCGATGGAACTGTGGCTACGTCGAAGGGCATGGGAGTTTGGTTTTTCCCTCTCCTATCCGGAAGGGAAGGAAGCCGAAACAGGGTACCGGTACGAAAGTTGGCACTACCGTTTCCTGGGAAGGGATGCTACCAGGTTGGAACGGGAGTTCTTCTTCGGCAGTCAACAACGGATGCTGGAGTTTCTACATACCCATTGGGAAACTCTGGAGAAAGCACATCGAGGTTCCTCAACGAACCGATGACCTGCGAGCGGAAAGGATTCGGCGGTGGAACACATTCCCATCCTCCACGAGGTTCAAAACAGCCGATGCAATACCTTTTCCATCCAAACCATACTCTGCCAGGAGTTCCTCCCTGCTGGCATGGGGAATAAAGGAATCGGGAGCCCCTAAGTGCCGGTAGATCCCCCGCCATTCATGAAGGAGGGAACCGATCCGCTCACCCATCCCTCCCTGTCGTGCTGCTTCTTCCACCAAAAGGATCGCTTTGTAGGGAGCCACCACTTCTCGTACATACTCCTCATCCAGAGGTTTCAAGAATCGGAGGTTGTATAGATCCGATTCGATCCCTTGGTGGGCGAGGATTCTTGATGCTTCTTCAGCCTGGGGAAGGATCCCGCCTACCGACACGATGAGGATCGGAGCTCCTTTCTGATGCACGAAGGCTCCTCTACCTGGAACCAGGGGCTCATCCAGCCCGGGGTACTCCTGCCCACACTCGGCTTTGGGGTACCGAATCAGGATAGGACCGTGGTGGTGCACGGCGTACTCCATCATGCGATCCAGTTCCGACCCGGAAGCCGGGGATAGAATCGAAACATTGGGAATCGAGCGGAACAGGGCTACATCGTACAACCCTTGATGGGTTTCCCCATCCTCTCCCACGAACCCGGCCCGATCCAGTGCAATCACTACAGGAAGGTTCGGAAGGGCAATATCGTGGATCACCTGGTCCACCGCCCGCTGCATGAAAGTCGCATAGATGGCCACTATAGGGCGCATTCCCGAATGGGCCAGCCCTGCTGCAAAGGTTACTGCATGCTGTTCGGTAATGCCTACATCGAAGAAACGATCGGGGAACCGTTCCTGAAACAGGGATAGCCCTGTGCCCTTGGCCATAGCTGCCGTTATAGCGACGATTCGGTTGTCCTGTTCTGCCAGGTGTACGAGACGCTGGGCGAATCTTTCCGTAAAACTTACCGAAGGGGCTGTTTCTACCGTTCCATCTTCGATGGAAAAAGGAGATATCCCATGGAACTTCGACGGATTTCTCTCCGCATGCGCATACCCCTTTCCTTTTTGGGTGAACACATGGATCACGATGGGCTTTGAAAGGGTTTTGACGTTCCTGAAGACTTCCCGAAGAAGGGTAACATTGTGACCATCTAGAGGCCCGATGTACTCGAATCCGAGATCGGAAAAGAGGTTTTCCTGCAGAACTGCCGCTTTCACGCTTTTCTTCGCCCGTTCGATGAGGTCCATAAGCTGAGAACCATACTTCGGGACCCGTCTGATCGTCTGATCGATCCGATCGGAGATATCCTGGTACAGTTTGGTTCCCGTGATCCGGGAAAGGTAGGAAGACAGTGCCCCCACGTTTTCGGAAATGGACATCTTGTTGTCATTGAGGATGACGATGAGATCCTTTCCCAAATGACCTGCGTGGTTCAACGCTTCCAGGGCAATTCCTCCACCCAGCGCTCCATCCCCTATTACGGCAATGACTTTTCCCGGAATCTTCTGTAGCTCCCTCCCCACCCTGATTCCCAGCGCTTCCGAAATAGAGGTGGAGGCATGCCCCGTTTCTACCACATCGTGAGGACTTTCCGAACGTTTGGGGAAACCACTCAGTCCACCTTTTTTTCGGAGAGTTTCGAACTTCGCATACCTTCCCGTAAGCAACTTATGGGGATAACATTGATGTCCCACATCCCAAATGATCACATCCTTTGGGCTTTCGAACTCTGCATGGAGGGCGAGGGTGAGTTCGACAATTCCGAGGTTCGATGCTAGATGTCCTCCATTCTTGCTAACAACCCGGATGATTTCCGAGCGAATTTCCTCCGCTAATCTATGGAATGCTTCTGAAGGAAGGGACCTCAGAACCTTAGGATCTCCCAGAGAAGGCAGAATTCTGCCCTTGAGGTTCATAGGATCTCCGCGCTATTTGTTCTTCTTTTTGTGTCGGTTTTTCCGCAGCTTTTTCTTTCTCTTGTGAGTAGCGATTTTTTTCCGCTTTCGTTTTCTTCCGCAAGGCACGGTTGAACACTCCTACACGATAGATTCATAATTTCCGGGTCGATAGGGGCACATTATGCATGAAGGCTTACCGTGCGTCAATAGCTCGTAAGGAGGGTATTACCTTCCCTTCCTGTAACGCCTTACGAAAGGAGGCAAAGGAGGGAACGTCCCATTCGAAGGACGTGTAACGGGTTCCGATGAGTTCAGGGATATGGGCATCCGAACTGGATATGAATACCTGGTTGGGGGAGGAGGCCGGAGGGGGCCACCGGGTCACTTCGAGAGCCGCATAGGGCAATTCGGGGATCCTTCCCAACTGACTCAACAGGCTATTTACAGGCCGATCAATATGGGAAGGGATGAAGAGCCCTTCCATCGATTGTACGATTCTAAAAAGTTCATCCAGCGAAAAGGATGTTCCCACACCTAAATAAGTTTCCACTTCTCCGAGGATTTCTTCGCTCTCGTTCACATAAACCTGGTCCCCATGGCGCTCAGGATCGTAGGCTACCCGGGGAAAATTCCGAGCGATCTGTTCACCCAACACCAGGGCCTGCTCTACCGAGGGGAATAGGGCCAGCACATGGATTTCCTCCACCGTGGTGACCTCGATTCCAAACAGGGCAGAGATTCCCTCTTTTTTACAAGCCTCGGCAAAAGCTGGACAATTCAACGCACTGTTGTGGTCAGTGAGGGCAATGAGGGAAAGCCCTTTCCTCGATGCCTCCCGGGCAATACGGCGGGGAGACATAGTCAGATCACCGCACGGACTGAGACAGGAATGGATGTGGAGGTCCGCAAGGAATCGCATGGCTTTTTATTGCGATGATGTCAAAAGAGTGTACAGCTTTCCTGAAAGAACGAACTGTGTCTCCTGGGAACGAAAGATCGCGATCCCTTCCTTACGGGCCGCTTCCACCATGTCTTCGGGTACCGGTCTACCGTTGGCCAGGATAATTGCGAGGATTCCCACAAGGCCTGCCACCGCGACGGTATTTTTATGAGCCTGGATGGTGATAAGGACCGAACCTGAGGTCGCATGGGCCATCACATCGGAAAGCAGATCGGAGGTGTATCCCCCTAGGATCTCTGCATCCTCAAACTCCGGCTGGATCGGTTCTACACCCAATACTTCAGACAGTTCCTTCACCCTCATCTTGCCTCCTAAGAAAAGTCAACCGTTAAAAGTAAGGTAGTTTTGATAAATTGTCGACCCCAGGGCTTTGCAGACTCATAGGGTCACCTTAGCTTGCAGATGATGGAGAAATGTAAATCACCGCCCGCACCGTTGTCCCCTCTCCCAACCTGGACTCGATGGTGAACTCATCGGAAACCCGCTTGGCGTTGGGCAATCCCATGCCCGCTCCGAATCCGAGGGAGCGTATCCATTCGTTGGCAGTGGAAAATCCTTCTTCCATCGCTTTTTCTACATCAGCAATTCCAGGCCCTTTATCCTTCGCTTCGATTTCCACGCGATCTTTTCCTATCCGAAAGGACAAGGTACCCCCATCGGAATGAACCACCAGGTTCATTTCCAGTTCATACGCAGCCACCGAGACTCGGCGAAGGGTCTTGGGATCGAGATTTCGTTCCATCAAGAGTTTTTTCAATCCGGCCGAAGCTTTTCCCGCATTCTCGAAGTCGTACTTCCGTACATGGTACAATAACCATGCTTCTTCCCCGGGCCTGGAGGGAGGCTGGACGATCCGTTGTTCTAATTTTTCCACTTCCTTGTTGGCTTCCACCAGCAGAGCGATGATGATATCCCGACTGGTAATAATCCCTACCAACTCCCGATCTTTATTGAGGACAGGAAACCTACCATACCTGAACTTGTCCAGATACGAAATGGCAAACTGTAGGGGCATATCCTCTTCCAGTACGATGAGATTCCGACTCATCCACCGTTCGGCCGGATCCTCGATGTACCCCCCATCCAGTGCCCGGATGATATCGTCCATGGAAATGATTCCAAAGATCCGCTTCCCCTCCTCGTCCGTTATGGGAACTCCCGTGATCCATTTCTCTTTCATGATGCACTGAATCTGCCTCAAAGGGGTTTCCTTACGGGCAGTGATCACCTCTTTCGTCATCACATCCTTCACTTTCAAGCGATAGATCAAATCCAGAAGAAAGGGAGGAGATTCCTGCGTATTGAGGGGGATGGTGCTACTCATTTCGATTCCAGCATACAACCTAGAAGATAGCAAACTTTATAGGTTGACAAGGGGGTGGAAAGAAGGGTGATGCCAAATTCTTCCGCCAATCGGATCATTCCATCCTGAGGGTGTTTCCCATTGACCAGCAGAACCGCAGGGGATCCTACGATATCGGCAGTACGGATCACTTGCTCGGAGTTCAAGGAGGTTACGATGAGGAAGCGATCATCCACCGCAGTGAGCACATCGCTCATCAGATCTGAAGCCACGATGGAACGAAGATCCAGATTCTCGAACTCCTTTCCTTTAACCAGGATGGAACAGGGGATCCTATGCAGTACCGTTTCCAGTTTCATACACAATTCCTTTCTGGTAGATGCTATTGGATTATTAGATCCTCGAGGGTTATACCAACTCTAAAGGTTCCGATAACCGATCTGCCAATCTCACTAGATAGAAGAGGTTCTCTATCTCTAAACTCAGGTTCACATTATGGATGAGACACCCTTTATAATTACACTTCAATTCCACCGGCGCGAAATTGAGGATTCCCTGAATGCCTGCGCTAACCATCTGTTCCATCACCTGTGCAGCCGCAGAGTCGGGGACAGCAATTACCCCCACAGTTATTTTATGCTCTTTGATGAATGCGGGCATGTCCTTCACATCCAAAATGGGGATTCCCGCTCTGGATTCCACTTTCTGAGGGTCGATGTCGAATCCGGCGGCAATATGGATCCCTTCCTTGGCAAACTCTTTATATTCCATCAACGCAGAACCGATCCGGCCGCAACCTACGATGATGATGGCATGAGGTTGGTTTTTCCCCAACACATTACTCAACAGTTCGATGAGGGTGTCGATGTTGTACCCACCCCGTTTGTTCCCTGGAATGTTGATGATGGAGAAGTCCTTCCGAACCACAGCAGGGGTAACACCGATGGCATCTCCTAAGTTGTTGGAGAATACCTTGACGAATCCGAGGGATTTTAATTTCTGCAATACCCTGAGATACCGGGCTAACCTTAATATTGTGCTCTTATTCAGATTTTTTACCATATCTTATGTACCTCAATTCACAATATCTAAGATATAATAATTCCAACTGTGACATTTTGCAATATGTAGTTCCCACTGTTGATTTTTTTATCGATTGTTTATAGAATCCCGTCATACTGTTCCCACTAGGGAAGGAGGATATTGCATGACTACCGCTACAGAACCTGTAAAGCTCACCGCAGGACTTCAACAGTTCATTGCGGAATGGAAGGACAGACCGGGGAACCTCATTATGATTCTCCATAAAGTCCAGGAGGAATATGGGTACGTACCCCGACCAGTAGCCATCCAACTGAGTAAAGAATTGGATGTGCCACTGGCCAAGATCTATGGGGTAATCACCTTCTACCACTTCTTCAAACTCCGGAAACCTGGAAAAAACAAGATTTCGGTCTGTCTTGGCACTGCCTGCTACCTAAAGGGTGGGGAGGATCTGCTTCATGAATTGGAGACTCTCCTGGGTACGGGGGTAAACTCCACTACCGACGATGGGATCTTCTCCATCGAAGCTGTGCGGTGTGTGGGATGTTGTGGCCTGGCACCCGTACTGATGGTCAATAACGAAGTCTACGGAAAAGTGAAGAAAGATCAGCTAGCTGACATTCTCGCCAAACATAGGGAATCGTAGTGCATTACAGTATCGGAGATTACTTACAAGACATTGTACAGAATGCTCTGGAAGCCGGTTCGGCCTATACGAACGTCGAGGTACAGGAGACGGATCGATTCCTGACCGTACAGGTGAAAGACACCGGAAAAGGGATGAGTTCAGAGGAGATTTCCCAAGCGCTGGATCCCTATGGAACCAATGGATCCAAACACCCGAAGCGCAAGGTTGGATTGGGGTTACCCTTCCTCCTGCAATGTATCGAGGCAGTAGGGGGGGAGTTCCAAATCCAATCAGAACCGGGGAAAGGCACATCGGTATGTTTTCGCATACCCTTAGCTCACATCGATGCCCCGCCCCTTGGTAACTTAGTGGAAACCTTCCGCCAGATTCTCACCTATCCGGGAACCCATGAAATCCGTATTCATCGCACCCGAGGCAAAGATTCCTACACTTTGCTCAGGTCTGAATTGAAGGAAGCATTGGGAGACTTGGAATCAGCTGGTTCACAGGCTCTCTTGAAGGAATACTTAGAATCCCAGGAAAACGCCCTTGAGAAAGAGGGCATTCCGCAGATAGAAGGAGAAAAGCTATGGCAAAAATGACACTGGAAGAGTTGAAGAAGCTCCGCGAAACGAAAAAGCGAGAGTTGGAAAAACGTGAAGTAACGGGGAAAGATATCGAAATTACCGTGGGGATGGCTACCTGTGGAATCGCGGCAGGGGCAAAACAAACCTTGAGCGCCTTCCTCAACGAGCTGGAAGCGCAGAATCTCAGCAACGTGGTGGTACGGCAAACCGGTTGCATGGGATACTGCTATGCGGAGCCTACGGTAGAAATCAGGATGCCCGGCATGCCGGACATCATCTACGGCAAAGTAGATCCCGAAACAGCGGTAAAAATCGTTCGAAAGCACATTCTAGGGAAAGTGCTGATCAACGACCACATTCTGGACAAACCAGCCGCAGATATCATGAAGAAATAAACATAGAAATGGAGGAATACCATGGCATTTAAGAATTACGTGCTTGTCTGCGGTGGTACAGCGTGCCAATCCTCGAAATCGGAAGAAATCTACAAGAACTTCATCTCCGAACTTGAGGCTGCAGGCATTAAAGAAGACGTGCAAGTAGTGATCACTGGATGCTTCGGGTTCTGCGAAAAAGGGCCCATCGTAAAGGTACTGCCCGATGAATCTTTCTATGTGGAGGTGAAGCCTACCGATGCGAAAGAAATCGTGGCGGAGCACCTAGTGAAGGGAAGGCCCGTAAAGAGGCTCCTTTACCAGGGGGAAGAGACGAAGAAGCATGCCAAGGTAGAAGATATTGCCTTCTACCAGAAGCAGTTCCGTATCGTTCTCAGGAACTGCGGTGTCATCAACCCTGAAGATATCTACGAGTACATTGCTCGGGACGGATACGCAGCGTTAGAGAAGGTCCTGTTCGAAATGACTCCCGACCAGGTGATTCAGGAACTGAAAGTTTCCGGGCTGCGTGGCCGTGGAGGAGCGGGATTCCCCACCTGGCTCAAGTGGAACTTCACGAAACAGGTGAACGATTCACCCAAGTACATCGTGTGCAACGCGGACGAAGGGGACCCGGGAGCCTACATGGATCGCTCCACCCTCGAAGGCGACCCTCACAGTATCCTGGAAGCGATGACGATTGCGGGAAAAACCGTGGGAGCCAACAAGGGATATATCTACATCAGGGCCGAATACCCCTTGGCGATTCATCGTCTGGAGATAGCTATAAAGCAGGCCCGGGAACTCGGGCTATTGGGAAAAGACATTCTGGTAAGCGGATTCGACTTCGACATCGAAATCCGTCTGGGAGCAGGGGCCTTCGTGTGCGGGGAGGAAACCGCGCTATTGGCCTCGATCGAAGGTGAACGAGGGATGCCAAGACCTCGTCCCCCCTTCCCCGCCGTGAAAGGCCTCTGGCAGAAGCCCACGGTGATCAACAATGTGGAAACCTGGGCAAACATCCCCGTGATCATTCTTCGGGGGGGAGCCTGGTTTGCCAACATCGGGACAGAGAAATCGAAAGGAACCAAGGTATTCGCCCTTACAGGGAAGATCAGGAACTCCGGTTTGGTGGAGGTTCCCATGGGGACTACCCTCCGGGAAATCATCTACGATATCGGGGGTGGGATCATCAACGGGAAGAAGTTCAAAGCCATACAAACGGGAGGGCCTTCCGGAGGGGTGATAACGGCAGAATACCTCGATACACCCATCGATTACGAGAATCTCCAGAAACTCGGGTCCATCATGGGTTCCGGAGGGATGATCGTAATGGACGAGGACGATTGTATGGTTGACATCGCGAAGTTCTACCTAGGATTCACAGTGGATGAATCTTGTGGGAAGTGTGCCCCCTGTAGAGTGGGAGGAAGACAACTGTTGAACTACCTGGACAAGATTTCCAAGGGCAAAGCGACTCGGGATGATCTGGTGAAGATGAAACAGATCGGCGCAGCCATGAAGCGGGCATCCCTCTGTGGTCTGGGGCAAACGGCACCGAACCCTGTGCTTTCTACCTTAACCTACTTCGAGAAAGAGTACCTAGCCCATGTGGATGACAAAACCTGTCCTGCAGGAAAGTGTAAAGGCCTGATCATCTACTCGATCCTGCCCGAGAAGTGTATCGGGTGCGGTCTCTGTGCCCGTAGGTGCCCGGTAAACTGCATTACGGGAGAAAAACGTCAACCCCATGTGATCGATCAATCCACCTGTATCAAGTGCGGCGAGTGTTACTCGGTATGCAAGTTCGGCGCTGTGATGCGCAAATAGAAGGAGTTGTGCCGTGAATGCCAAAACCATAAATATAAAAGTGAACGGGATGCCGTTCTTTGTACATGAAGGGACAACAGTGCTGGAGGCCGCCAAATTGGTGAATGTGAAGATTCCCACCCTCTGCTACCATCCCGATCTGCCTGCCTGGGCAGCCTGTGGGATCTGTGTGGTAAAGATAGAGGGCTCCCCCAAAATGTTCCGTGCCTGCTGCACCCCTGTAGAGGATGGGATGAGCATCATCACCCATGACCCGGAAATCGTGGAAGTGCGAAGGACGGTGATCGAACTGATCCTTTCAACCCATCCCAACGATTGCCTACAGTGTTTACGGAACCAGAACTGCGAACTACAGCGCCTGGCCGCAGAGTTCGGCATCCGGGAAATGCCCTTCGAGTACAATATCAACGAATTACCGGTGGATGACTCCACTACTTCCCTTATCCTCAATCCCGAAAAGTGCGTGAAGTGCGGCCGCTGCGTGAAAGTGTGCCAGGAGATGCAGAACGTGTGGGCCATAGAGTTCCTGGGAAGAGGAGAGTCTACCCGGATCGCTCCCGCCGGCGACGTGCTTCTGGCGGAAAGCCCCTGCATCAAGTGCGGACAATGCTCAGCTCACTGTCCTGTAGGGGCCATCTACGAGAAGGACGAAACCCAGAAGGTATGGAAAGCTCTTCAGGATCCCAGCAAGCACTGCGTGGTGCAAATCGCTCCCGCCGTACGAGTTGCCTTAGGGGAAGCCTTTGGACTCGAGCCCGGTACCCTGGTTACCAACAAGGCTTATGCGGCATTGAGGAGGTTAGGATTCAAAGGGATTTTCGACACCAACTTCGGAGCAGACCTCACCATTATGGAGGAAGGTTCCGAGTTCGTGGAACGGTTCGTCCATGGCAAAGGAGACTTACCCCTCATCACCTCCTGTTGTCCCGCATGGGTAGACTACCTGGAAAAGTATTATCACGACCTGATTCCTCTGTTTTCCACGGCCAAATCGCCCCAGGCAATGGTGGGGGCTTTGAGTAAAACCTACTATGCGGACAAAAGCGGGATCGATTGTAAAAACATCTTCATGGTATCCATCATGCCCTGTACCGCGAAGAAATACGAGATTGTCCGAAGCGAATCGATGTATTCCTCCGGTTGCCAGGACATCGATGTGTCCATCACTACCCGGGAGCTCTCCCGGATGATTAAGTCCGCGGGAATCGACTTCTTGAGCTTACCCGATGAAGACGCCGACGCACCCCTGGGGATCTACACCGGCGCAGGTACCATCTTTGGAGCTACCGGCGGCGTTATGGAGGCTGCCCTCCGTACGGCTTACTTCCTGGTGACTGGGCAGGAATTGAAGAACGTGGATCTTACCGATGTACGAGGCATTGAGGGAATCAAAGAGGCCCGAATACGGATGGCGGGGAAAGAGGTACGGGTAGCGGTAGCCCATCAGATGGGAAACATCGAGAAGGTTCTGGATCTTGTTCGCGAGGCAAAAGCCAAGGGGAAAGAACTTCCCTGGCACTTCATAGAGGTAATGGCCTGCCGGGGCGGCTGTATCGGCGGAGGTGGTCAGCCGTATGGCGCAACGGACGAGATCCGAAAGAAACGCCTTCAGGGTATCTACAAGGACGATACGAAATCCAAGATTCGCTGCTCCCACCAGAACCCCGCCATCAAACAGCTCTATGCAGAGTTCCTGGGGAAGCCCTTGAGCCACAAATCGCACGAACTCCTCCATACGAAGTACACCCCACGGCCGTTGTACACCAGGTAGGGGATCGCACATCTTACATGTTTTAGGAGTTTTATGGTTTGCGAATATAGAAGAACGGATCAGACTGCTTAGCTGAAGGGGCCACCGAGCAAGGTGGTCCCTATTCTTTTGTATCCCTAATCTGTAGGTTAAAAGTGTCCATCGTAGGAGAGCTTGAAGCAGAGGTATTACGGATTTTCCCTATACTCTTTTTAAAATCCTTGGCAGAGATCCCCACGATTTTCCTAAACACATAGCTAAAATAGTTCGAGTTCTTGAATCCTACTTCATAGGCGATTTCTGTAATATTTAGTTTATCTTCGAGAAGAAGTTTCTTTGCTATTTGGATCCTATAATGAGTTAAATATTCTCCAAAGGTGAGACCGGTTTCTCTTTTAAAGAGATGTAAGAAGTAAGATGGACTTACTCCAATATGCGCTGCGATCTTCTTAAAAGTTATAGGATACTTGTATTTCTTTTCTATAAACTCAACCGCTTTTGAGACATAGAGATTCTTTCTTTTCTCATATTGATTTCTCACTATATTCACGAGCTTCTGCGCTACTTCCTGTACTATGGGTTCGATCTCTATCACTTCTTTTACATGACTGATACGTTTGAAACTTTGCTCCACCAAGTCGTTTAATTTATCTCTGTCCTCATTCCTTACATCTACAACACTCACCAGTGCACCAATAGTTTCATATGCCTTGAGCTTCATCAAGGACGCACTTTCGAAGGTCCACATTTTCAACTTTGATAGAAAATCTTCAGTAGCTCGTTCTAACTGATTGGTATCACCTGTTTTAATCTTATCTATCAAGATTTGCTTTTCTTTATAGGGATATGGTATTTGATGATTTTCTATTTGCTTTATATTACTATAATAGACAACGCCTTCTATATTATTGTTTTCAGCATACTTTTTAGCATGCATTGCTTCATAGAAGGATTCACCAATGAGTTCTATGCCTGTCTTAACGCTCCCTATTCCAATAACAACACCTTCTTCAAATTTATCCCTTATAGAGTTAGCGACTTTTTCAAATATCTCAAGTATCTTATATTCACCATTCTTATCAACCTTAAATAGAACACACAATTTATTGCCAAATATAGGTAGCGTAATAAAAATTTCTTCTGGGTAATATCTTGAACACTGTTTAACTACTAAATCCTCTAACTTGTTACTCAATACGATGTTCATATTATCATTAGAAACCATTGATAATTGAATAACTGCAGCGCAATTAACATCTGTATTCTTCCCAATACAGGACAGTATTTCCACTAGTTCTTTTTCGCCCACATCATTCATAAAAATTCTATTCACGAGTTCATTCTTCAATAAAGGCAACGTTTTTTCATGAAAAATATTCAACTCCTTTATATCGTAAAGTACACTTCCTCCGAATAGCATCGTAATGATTATTGAGGTAACATAGTAGATCCACCATTGCTTCAGTACAGATCCTACTATGAATGAAAGAGCAAATATAAAAATTCCGGCATTAACAAAGAAATTTTTTTTAAAAAAGAAATACTGTTTACTTGATTTTATGAGTAGATTGGACAGACGTAGTAAAGAAAAAATTAAAAGTATAATACCTATGGAGGTTTGGGCTATTAGGGTAACTTCTCTGCCATAGTAAGGTGGAAAGTTGGTAGGAGTTAAATTGTCGTAGGCTATCAAGCCATAGAATTCGAAGAGCGTATAGCTATCTTTTGTTCCTAGGGTGTTGAATACCACATAGACAATTCCTAATAAAACACAAAACGCGATGATCCATAGATTCGTTTTGTGGGATTTATTATCTAGCACATCGGAGGCAAGAATAATTAGGGGTGCAACAACAGCACTGAGAAGGAAAACTCGAATATTGACAATGATAAGTGGCCAAGGATACGGGCCAGTGAGAACTTGAAGAGGTCTCCCTATAAGAAATATAGTAAAGGAAATAAGGAAAAGCTGAAAGAGCCGCAGACTCGATGATTTAATGTTCGAAGAAACAGAGAAGTAGAATATGTATACCAGGAGAAAAATACTGGAGAGGCAGGGAACCACGATATTCGAAAAAAAGGTAAGTGTGGGAGACACGGGATTCCCTTTCCCTCCTTCTTCAAAAGGATCGGTGTCCTTACTTTACTTCAGACACCCGGATCCTTTCAACTCCCAAATACCAGATTGGGTAAGAAAAGCACCAATTGTGGGAAAAAAGTCAAAATAATCAAAAGAAAAATAACAGATAAGACGAAAGGAATCGATTCTTTAATGTATTCATCCGTAGGGCAGTCTAATAGGGCACATACGGTATACAGGACTACCCCTACAGGAGGTGTCATACTTCCCATAGTAATCATTGTCATCATTAAAATACCGAAATGCACGGGATCCACTCCGGCAGCCCTTACAATGGGTAAGAAAATCGGTGTCAATAGGAGAGTGTTTACCGTCGGTTCCATGAACATTCCCGCTATGAATAAGAATCCTAAGATAATCAATAAGAGGAGAGTAGGATTCGTGGTAATATAGGACAAAAACATGGCAATAGTTTGGGGCGCCCGATTTATAATGATTACGTACCCGAAGATTGAAGAACAGATGATGATCAACATGATAATACCGTTATCGATCGCGGTCTGATACAGAGCCTCGAAAAACTTTTCCCACGTTAATTCCCTGTAGATGAACTTCCCAATTACAAAGGCATATACAACAGCAAAGGCTCCTGCTTCAGAGGGTGTGAATATTCCAAACCGGATTCCTACGATGAGAATTAAAGGAAACATAAGGGCATAGATATTCTCCCAGGTACTATCCAGGATTTCTTTCAAGGAAGGACGTTTTGCCCGCTCTGGTTGATACCCCCGCTTCCGTGCAACAATCGATGCTACAGCCATCATAAAGATAGCCATTAATACACCAGGAACAATTCCCGCTACAAACAGCTTTCCGATCGACACTTCCCCCACATACCCAAAAAGAATCAATCCAATGCCCGGAGGAATTGTAGCAACAATCAATGAACTGAGTCCGGTAACCGCAGCTGTATACCCCTTGGAATAGCCCTTCTGTATCATCGTAGGACCGAGGATCCGGGCCTCCATCGCTGCATCCGAGGCTGCAGAACCTGAAATGCCACCCATAAGAGTGCTAAGCACGATATTTACATGCGCAAGCCCCCCCTTCATATGTCCAGTTAGCACACTCGCGTACTTCATCAACCGTTCCGTAATCCCACACACATTCATTAAATTGCCAGCCAATACAAAAAATGGAACAGCCAACAAGGGAAAGGACTGTGTGCTGGCCACCATGTTGGTAACTGGAATCGTAAGAGGTAAATCGGGATTCCCAATAAAAAATAGAATACTGGAAATACCAATAGTAAATGCCAAGGGTACGTTTAAAATCAAAAGAATAAGAAAGGCGATGCTTACCACCACCATAAGTTATCTCCCCAATTGCTTCACAAGCGTTTTCAGTAGTGTTCGAATCATCAACATAGAACCTATAGGGGCACTGGCAGTTGCCCATGAGTAACTTAGCTCCAGACCACTAAACTGCCGTCGATAGTTGATGATAGCTAAATAAGTCCCGTACCCTCCAATTAGCGCAAGAAACAGAATTATTAAAATAAAGATCGGAATTGTAAGTGCATGTTGTACTTTGACCGGCAGGTTTCGAACAAAAATATCCACACCTATATGGCGCTTCTGCTGTAAAGCCAGGTCTGCTCCTAAAAAACAAACCCAAACAAAAAGTAGCTGAGCTAGATCCACGGACCATACTAGGGGATACCCTATCCAGCGCAGGGAAGCAGCAATAAAAACAAGGACAATAATTAAAATGAGAAATACCTGGCAGATTCGTTTTTCTACACTGGTAATTAGGCGATCCAAACTGTTCATACTACCCTCTATACTACCTTCTACATGTAAAGCGGGGAGCCTCTTTCATGGGCTCCCCTATTAGTAACTGATTATTTTGCCAAAACTTGTTCCACCTGTTGCTTTAATGCCCGGTATCCTTGGATCTTGTCGTATACCGTGTCACAGGCTCTCTTAAAAGGGGTAATATCTACTTCGCTGATAGTTACCCCTTGAGCCTTCATGAAGGCCTCGTTTTCCGCTAGCCCATCGATCGTCAATTTCGAAGCATGGTCTCCTGCTTTCAATGCTTCTTCGAGTAAAATATCCTGATACTCCTTCGGCAATTTCTTGAACCACGTTTCGCTGCATACCAATGGGGTAATGAGCTGGAAGTGTCCAGTCTTTGTAATGTATTTAATCACTTCATAGAGCCGGGCGCCTACTACAGCGGGGAACTGTGCTTCGGCACCATCGATTACCTTCTGCTGGATTCCAGGGTATACTTCTGCCCATGCCAGAGCGGTGGGACTGGCCCCCATTGCACGGATGGTCTCCTGCCACACCGTTGCCCCCGGAGTTCGTATTCGTAGTCCTTTTAAATCTTCCGGTGTTTTGATCGGTTTGTTGGTAAGGAAGTGTCGAGCCCCTTGGTACCAGTTGAAAGATAGGACCCGATATCCGTGTTTCTCTGCCAGTTCCTCGGTCCAGCCTTTGAATAATGCAGAGGTAACCAACTTTCTGCCTTGTTCAAAATTATCTACAATGTAGGGGGCCCCAAGTATGCCTACCGCAGGAACACTTTCCGCAAGCCTAGCTGCATCAGTTATAACTGCAATATTAGCCCCCGCTTTAACTTGTTCCTGCATATCCTTTGTATCCCCCAGCTGGGAACTAGGATACACTTCTATCTGAATCTTCCCTCCTGTACGTGCTTCTACGTTCTTCTTTAATTCCATTGCGCCCTTGAACATGGGATCTTTTTCGGTGACGACCATTCCCACGAGTAATCTGTAGGATGGCCCCGCTTCTTTCTTCGCCTCTTTCGCCCCCCCTCCGAATAGGAAAGAGATCCCGACCAGGCATAATACCATGGTTACAATGAATTTTTTATTTAGTTGCATAGAACTACCTCCTGAAATATTGATTTTCTCTTAAGAAGTTAAAAGGGTATTGTAAAATTCCGCATTCGAAATGTTGCTTTTTTTCTTCGAAAAGTTGCCATTGCAGAAGAGAACGGGGTAGAAAGTAGATGAAAGAGGCTATGCATTATGCATATATATCATATATATAACGAACATTTTTAAACATTCCTTCAAAGTAGGTGTGCTTTTACAATTTCTATCTCCAGCAGTCTATTCTGCATGTTTGACCTCTGCCGGTCTCACTTTACACTTTGTTCACCTACATTGCTCACCTCGCTGGGGCATTGTATCGACCAGGCGCACATAAAAAAAGATCCGGGTTCTTTCGAACCCAGATCTCCAGTTACAGAACCGGCCGTGTATTGAAGTACGGAGATGCTGATTTTTTATTCAGCGAACCCCACAAAAGAATCGGGATTCTGGCTTTTGTAGAACTCCCGAGCTTCTTCGGCTATCCGAACCACTTTCACGATCCATCTAGCCAGAGGGATGCCTCCTACTAGGGCAAGAACCCATGTAAGGAGAGTCGTAACATCCATATTCTCCTCCTACTCCGCATGGGAAAGGGCCGGTTTCTGGTTTAGCTTCGGCTTTCGAGCAGTTGCAAGAATGCGCTCTGCCAATTTGAAAAGTCCCACCAGGGTTGCCGTAATCACAATGGCCGAAGCCGCAACGATTAGCCTTGCTGTGAATGCACCGATCATAGTAACCTCCTAGATACGATATAGCTTTCTGCGATGAAGCAGTGTTCTACACCGCTTCCCAACAATTCCGAGTACAATGTATCGAAAAGGGCATAAAATGGGGTTAAAAATTCCGGTCCTGGATGTAAAAATTTTGTAAATATCATATACTCTTTCCCCATGCAAAAACGGATCCTTTCCTACGATCTGGGCGACCCCATCTGCGCACTGGCCACCCCCTGGGGAACCAGTGCCCTGGCTGTGATTCGGACTTCTGGCGAAGGATCGATCGAGCTAGTGGCTAAGCTCTTCTCGAAACCAGAGGCTTTGAAAAACAGCAAAGGCGGTCGCCTCCACCACGGGTTCCTCCTTTCAAAAGACACCCAAGAACCCCTCGATGAGGTGATGGTAGCGATATTCCGTGCTCATCAGAGCTACACAGGAGAGGATAGCGCGGAAATCTACTGTCATGGCAGCCTGCCCGGGATACGCTCCCTGTTGGAGGCGTTGCGGAGCGTCGGATTCCGGCCTGCAGAGCCGGGTGAGTTCACCTATCGAGCCTTCATCCACGGAAAAATGGATCTCACCCGGGCAGAAGCAGTGCACGAGATCGTTACCGCAAAAACACAGAAGGCACACCTGTTGGCCCTTCATCGTCTGGAAGGGGCTTTAGAGAAAACCCTCAAGAACATCCGAGCTACTCTCCTGGATCTCCAGACTTCCCTTGAAATCCAGCTCGATTATCCCGAGGAGGACGCACCTCCCATTCCGGTTCCTCTCGATTCTGTTCAAAAGTCCATTGCCTCCATCGATCGGCTCCTCAACACCTATCAAGAGGGGAAACTATACCAGGAAGGGGTCCAGATAGCGCTAGCGGGAAGAACCAATGTGGGAAAATCCAGCCTGTTCAATCGTTTTCTTCGGGAAGAACGTTCCATCGTGTCGGAAATTCATGGGACCACCCGAGACTATATCGAGGCTACAGTTTCTATCGGGGGAATACCAGTGCGGCTCTACGATACCGCCGGCCTGCGAAGCTCTACGGATCCCATCGAAGCGGAGGGAGTGAAGCGGAGCCTTTCCCTCATCGAATCCTGTGCCCTGGTACTGTTCCTGATCGATTGTATGGATCCGGCCCTGACCGCAGAGGAAGAAAGTTGCCTTACGCGACTGGGTAACCGGGTGCTTCGGGTGTACACCAAGATCGATCTGCGGGAGGGTTGGTACGCAGTGCCTGAGACTCGAACACATCTCGGAGTGAGTGCTCTAACGGGGGAAGGATTCGATCGATTGCTAGTAGAGATCGAATCCCGGTTGAAAGAAGGCTTACACGGTGGAACCGAAGACGTGCTGATCGAATCAGACAGGCAAAAGGAACTGTTGGAACGCTGTAGACACGCTTTGGTGAGATTCCGGGAAGGTCTAGAAAGAAACCTCCCCCTCGATGTAGTAGCCCTGGATATAGAAGATGCCCTAAACGCCCTAGGGGAACTGACCGGTGAAGTCACCACGGAAGAGATGTTGACCCGTATGTTTTCGCGGTTCTGCGTAGGGAAATGAAAGCGAAGTTGTAGCAACAGAATCTCCTGCTGCGTATAATAGCCTCTATGGATTTTGATGTGATCGTTATTGGAGGAGGCCATGCGGGAATCGAGGCAGCGTTGGCCTCTGCTCGAATGGGCTGCTCTACCCTCCTCGTTACCCAAAACCTCGATGTTATAGGAAAAATGTCTTGTAACCCTGCCATCGGAGGCCTTTCCAAAGGAAACCTCGTGCGAGAAGTGGATGCGCTGGGAGGAGAGATGGGGCGACTGATCGATGCTTCCATGATCCAGTTCCGAGTTCTCAACAAGAGTCGGGGTCCCGCTGTGCAAGCCCCCCGAGCGCAGGCCGACAAAGCCCTCTATGCGGCACTGGCAAAACACACCCTGGAACTCCAGAAAGGGTTGACCCTATTCCAGGACACCGTAGTGGACTTCCTGTTAAATACCGAGGGGAATCTCGTGCAAGGAGTGATCACGGAGCGAGGACGACAATTCAGTTCTTCCGCTATAGTCCTTACCACAGGAACTTTTATGGAAGGAATCATCTTCATCGGAGAGTATACAGCTCCTTCAGGAAGACTGGGTGAACCTGCTGCCCAGGGACTAGGGAAAAACTTGCGTAAAATGGGCTTTACCGTGGGAAGACTCAAGACAGGTACGCCAGCCCGGGTACACAGAGCTTCCCTGGATTTCAGCAAGATGGAACCTCAGCCGGGTGATCCGGAAGTGTTTCCTTTTTCTTTTTTTACCGAAAAAGTCGATCGCCCGAACGTACCGTGCTGGATCACCTATACCACTGAGGAAACCCATCGAATCATTCGGGAAAATATCCATCGTTCCCCTCTCTATGGAGGAAAGATTGTAGGAATCGGACCCCGCTACTGCCCCTCCATCGAAGACAAGGTTGTAAGGTTTGCTGACCGAAATCGTCATCAAATTTTCGTGGAGCCTGAAGGGCTGGGAACGGAAGAGATGTATCTGAACGGGATCTCTTCTTCCTTGCCCGAGGATGTGCAGGAACGATTTCTACGCACAGTGCCGGGCCTGGAGCATGTGCAAGTTTTACGGCCTGGATATGCGGTGGAGTACGATTACATTGACCCCACCGAGTTGTATCCAACCCTGGAAACGAAGAGGATCCAGGGCCTCTTCGTAGCGGGCCAAACCAATGGAACCTCGGGGTATGAGGAAGCAGCGGGTCAAGGTCTTGTAGCGGGGATCAATGCGGCTTCCCGGGTGAAAGGACTTCCACCCCTTGTGCTCAGCCGAGCAGAAGCTTACATTGGTGTTCTCATCGATGACCTGGTTACCCGAGGAACCAAGGAGCCTTACAGGATGTTCACATCCCGGGCAGAGTATCGGTTGAATCTCCGGCATGACACCTCGGATTTTCGCCTCTTCCACAAGGGAAGGAGCCGGGGGCTCCATTCACAAGAGCGGGAAGAATTGTTCCAGAAGAAGCTCGAAACCTGCGAACAGGTGAAACACCTGTTGAAAGAAAGACGGGTTTCCCCAAAGGAATCTCTACCTCCCGAACTCCTTCGGCACGCGGGAAAATCCTTCTACCAGGCTTTGAAGGATCCCGATATCTCCCTCTCCGACCTGAAACCATACCTTCCTTCTCTAGCGGAAATTCGACCCGACTGGCTTTCGGTGGTGGAACTGGATATCAAGTACGAAGGGTATATCCAGCGACAGAACCAGGAGGTGGAACGGTTCCATAAACTGGAAAACCGAAGGATCCCCCCTGACTTCGATTACGACTCCATCGAGGGCCTCTCCAACGAAGCTCGGCAGAAGCTGAAAACTATCAAACCCCTATCGGTTGGTCAGGCCTCCCGAATTGCGGGGGTCCGGGTGTCGGATATAGCCCTTCTAACCCTGTACCTCGACCGAAAACCCTTGAAGCAAAGGTAGTTCCCGATGGATCCGGAAGCGCTCCTTCTACTGGAAAAGGGGCTGGAACAGCTAGGGCTCGGTGAATCCCACTTACGCAGAGCACTGGAAGTTTTCCTCGATGAGTTGGAACGATGGAATCCACAGTTCGGTTTCGTACATGCTTCAGGGAAAGATCTGGTTGTGAGGCATGTCCTGGATAGCCTGGCTGGAGTTTCCTTTTTCCGTACCCTGGAACTCCATGAAGTGGGCGACTTAGGCTCGGGAGCTGGCTTTCCCGGTATCCCTCTCGCGATCGCCCTGCCCCTCGTCCAATTTACTCTCATCGAACCCTCCCGGAAACGCGCCGCTTTTCTCCGGAGCGTCCAGAGTATCCTCCAACTGAAGAACCTCCGGGTTTGGGAAAAGGATCTGGCTTATCTAGCGAAGCATCTAGGGAAAGAAGAACATTTTCCCTGTGTTACCTTCAGGGCGTTCACCCCTCTTACCCCCAAAGGGTTGAAACAGATACTTCGTATCTTGAGGGAGGACGGGAGTATCGTGGCTTATAAAGGCAAACGGGAACAATCCGAAGGGGAAGCTCGTGTGGCAGAAGACATGGGTCTACGTACCCGGATCGTACAGGTTTCTGTTCCTTTTCTGGAAGAAGAGCGAAATCTGCTATGGATCAGTTGGTAGTCATGAGGATCTTGTTCAACCCTTCTTTATCCACTAGGTCGATCAACCGTGCTTCCACGAATTTCTGGGCTTCCTCGCTGAACTCCCCTGCTGAAAAGCAGTATCCTCGGCCCGCTTTCGCCTCTTTGATGCGAGCGTGGAAATCTCGAAGCATCAGTTCTCCCACAGGCCCCGTGGTACGGATGAAACGATACATGATGAGGTCCTGCCATTTGGCGGTTTCCACTTCCGCGAGGATATCGGCATATTCGTTCTTTTGCACCGCGATATTGAGGATCTTCACCTGAGCCTGCGGGATGAAGGTGGCTACGATCTTTCTGCAAAGAGTAACGAAATCGGCCGGGGGAGCAATGAGATAGGTCTGAAGGTTCTTGTTACTGTTCAACTCACGGAACTTCAAGATCAGTGCCTCCACGTCCCGATAGGCAGGTTGGACACTGTAGATTTCCATGAGGAGGTTCAACGCTTTTCCCAGTTCCTGCTTCTGCGCGTAGGCTGAAGCAAGTCGGTACTTCAACTCCAGGAGTACCTCGCTCTTAATACCCTTGTGCTTCAGCCCGATTTCGAAATCCATGATTGCCCTGTCCACCTGTCGGATCCGCAGGTGAGTCATCCCACAAAGCAATGCGGCCTGAGGGCCATACGTGGGATCGGGTCTCAGGTGGGTGAATACACGAATGGCTTGATCGTTCGCTCCCAGTTCGTAATAGCATTGCCCCATCGCATAGATCGTCTCTTTGTCATCCGGTTGTTGCTCGAACACCCGTCGAAGATAGGGAAGGGCTTCCTTAGCCTTTCCGGTTTTGTAGAGGGCATACCCGAGGTACTTCAAGGTTTCCAGATGATCCGGTTGTTTGGCAGCCGCATGCTTTAGGAGGGGAACAGCCTTTTCGTAACTTTTTCGCGTGAATTCCAACACCCCCAGGTGAAAGTTCACTTCGAAGGATTCCATGTCCTTGGTTCGGGCCAGAAGAAAGCCCTTGTAGGCTTCCTCGAACTTTCCCGTTTTCAACGCAGAGATCGCGTACCGTAAACTGATTTCATATTCGTTCAGGTTCATGTCTATCCCGACGAGATCCATCAGTAACCCGTAGGTGTGCATTGCCTTGTCCCAAGATTCTTCGTTGTAGTAAAGTTCGCCAAGCATGAGGAGAGCTTCCGAATCTTTTGGATTCTGGGCAAGACGTTTATTGGCTTCTTTCAGGATGGCGTTTCGATCTTTGGGCTTTTTCGATTTTTTTTCGGATACATTCTTCTTTCCCGCAATCACCGAAAACACTGCGATTCCGACAATCGCTACCAGTGCGGCTGCCAGGAGCGGCAACATGTCCAGCATGTAAGCATTATGATGGAGGGGAGTATCCCTGTCAATGAACTGTGTATGAATGAGAGAAAGGTTGACAAAGGAGCGTTCCCCTTATAGGCTTGAGTAGGATTTACGCGGAGGGGAGGTGCAACAGGTATGATCGGCCTTAAACTGGCAGATGGCCGATTCTTCCCGATTCTGGAGGAAACGGAACGAACTGCAAAGCGAGTTGTCCTCACGACAGTTCGAAAAGAACAAACTCAGGTAAAAGTTGACCTATATAGGGGTGATGTGGAAAGCGATTCTAGTTCATGGGAATACATTGCCAGTCTAGTTCTGGAACATGTTCGACCTACTCCTACGGGTATGCCGGAACTTGAACTCATCCTTCGACTGACAGATACAAGCACCCTAGACGCCCGAATACAAGATGAAGGCTCCGGGGAATACCAGAGTTTGCGCATAGATATAGAAAGTCTGGAATATGGGGACTTCTCCCTACCCGATTTCGAGCCAGCATCCGATGTTGAGACATCCCTAGAAGATTCGGAGTCTTCAAACACCTTTTCGGAGGAGAAAGAAATCATGCATACGGGTGACCGACCGTTCCTGTACCCCGCGTTGATAGCCTTCGTCCTTCTCTGCCTCCTCATTTTGGGTATCCTTGTGTATTTCATCTTTTCCGCCACTAGGGGAACTTCTCCACCTTCCCTGGTGGAGCATCCATTGGATGCGGCCCTGTATAACCTGCTTATGTGAACAGAGGGGATGCATGACGTACCTACAAGCTATACTCCTGGGGGCCCTCCAGGGCCTAACCGAATTCCTTCCTGTATCGAGTTCCGGGCATCTAGCCCTGCTGCAGGATAGATTCGGCATCCGGGAAGTACCGTTACTCTTCGATGTGCTTCTCCACATAGCAACCCTCGGAGTGGTTATTATCGTGTTCAGGGAGAAGCTCCTTCAATTGATCAAGGGATTTTACAGGATCCTTCGCAGGGAAGCCTTCACCGAACAGGAAGAAATCAAAAGGATCATGGGAACCTTGATCTTGTCCACCTTATGCACCGGTATTCTCGCGGTTCCCCTCGAACAGTGGGTGGAGCAGGCAAGCCCCAAACTCATTTCCCTATCTTTCATCCTGACGGCCATTCTTCTCCTGTTTGCCGGAACACGGAAGGGACATAGGACCTATAGGGAACTCACTCCGTGGGACGGTGTTTTCATAGGGATTGCGCAAGGGGTGGGAGTATTACCCGGTATTTCCCGTTCAGGTATCACCATCTCAGCAGGCCTAGTTCGGAAACTCGAACGATCCGTCGCAGGGGAATACAGCTTTCTCCTTTCCATCCCCGCTATCCTGGGCGCCCTGGTTTTAACCCTTAAAGATGCCGCGTTGCTGGAAGGCCACGTTGCGCCTCCTGTAGTGCTGGCAGGGATGGGTTCTGCCTTTGGCACGGGATATTTCGCGCTGAAACTCCTTTTGAAAACCGTTAGGGGAGGGCACCTAGGATGGTTTGCCCTATACCTCATTCCTCTGGGAATCATCGGAATCATCTTCTTATGATCAATCTTGTGTACCGCAGGATAGCCCTGATTCTATGCTTCCTCCTTTCCCTCCTCACAGGAGGATCTTTAGCGCTCTACCTTACTCTTTCTCCCGCTGGAACGCCCCTCGATTCGCTCTGGCTGGGAAAGGTGCTGTTCGAAAGTTTCCACTACGCTTCCTTTTTCATTCCCCTCTACTTTGCCTGCTGCGGACTCCTTCTCCTTTCCAGGACTTTCCGCCTTGACTGGCTGGTGTTGCTGAACCTTCTATTGGTCCCTTTCTTCACCCTCGCGCTATCCCTTCGGCTTCTCTTCAGTGGTACGGCTTCCGCCTCACCCCTCCCCGCCCTCTTTCAACGATCCTTCACCTCTCTGGGCGGAGGGATTTTGGCTCTCATGTTCTTCGTGGCCGAACTGGCCTTCCTTCCTGAGGTGTACCGCTGGATCTCCCGCAAATTCGCCTCAGGGAGCAAATCTCTGGAAAAACCTCTCCAACTGTCCGCCCCCGAGACAGAAGACTCCGAAGGGGCTACCACTTCGAACCCAGATTCCCCTGCCTCCTCTTCAGCCAGTCCTTTGAAAACAGAAAAGGTAGTACCCATTCCTCCTAGACTACTCACCGAAGATGTAGACCGGGCATCAAGGGAACTGCAGTCCATTACGGAAGAAAATCCGAAGAATCTAGCCTCTGCCCACCAGCAAACCGCAGAAGAATCTGTAGAACTCTTAGAAGAGCCCGGAGATCAAGAAGAACAATTGGAAGAAGGGGAGAACGGTGAGATCGAGGAGGAAGAACCCACCCCTACCGTACCGAAATCCCCCTACTCTATCCCCATCGAAGGGATCCTCACGCGGCAAGAGAAGGGAGGGTACTGGGAGATCGATGAGGAAACCCGTAGGGCTTCCGAGGTGTTACGGGCAACCCTAGAGGAGTTCAAGATTCAGGCAGAAGTGGTGGGCATACGAAAGGGGCCGGTAATCACCATGTTCGAGATTCTTCCGGCACCGGGAGTGAAACTATCCCGAATTGTAAATCTAGCCGACAACATTGCCCTGCGCTTGGCCGCTTCCAGTGTGCGGATCGTCGCGCCCATTCCAGGGAAACATGCCGTAGGAATCGAAGTGCCGAACAAGAATCGGGCCATTGTCACCTTTGGAGAAATGATCTGTGAAGAACGTTTTCATTCATCTAAGATGGAAATTCCCATCGCATTGGGAAAGGACATTGCGGGGGAAGCACAGATCATCGACCTGGTGAACACGCCCCACCTCTTGATTGCGGGTGCCACAGGTTCGGGGAAATCCGTCTGTGTGAACTCCATCATCTGTTCCATCCTCTATAAGCGTTCCCCCGCTGAAGTACGGCTCCTCCTGATCGACCCCAAGATCGTGGAGCTGAAGCTGTACAACGACATTCCCCATCTTCTGACCCCTGTGATCACCGAACCCAAACGTGCCTTTCAAGCCCTCCAGTACGCGATCTACGAAATGGAGCGACGATACTCCCTGTTGGACGGTATGGGGGTTCGGGATATCCGAAGTTACAACCGAAAGATCAAGAGTAAACACTTGGCGACCCTTCCCCTTCCCTACCTGGTGATCATCATCGACGAGTTTGCAGACCTGATGGCCACCACGGGGAAAGAGCTGGAGTCCACCCTCGCCCGCTTGGCTGCCATGAGCAGAGCAGTAGGCATACACCTGGTACTGGCAACCCAACGACCCTCTATCGATGTCATCACCGGCCTCATCAAAGCGAACATTCCCAGCCGGATCGCCTTCATGGTGGCCAGTAAGTTCGACTCCCGGATCATCATCGACGCGGTGGGAGCGGAAAAATTGTTGGGTCGAGGAGACATGCTGTTCACCTCTGCCTGGGATCCCTTCCCCATCCGGATGCAGGGAGCTTTCGTCTCGGAGGAAGAGATCGAACGAATCGTGGAGGAGGTACGAAAGTACGGAGAACCGGACTACATCGACGAGGAAATTTTCATCGATGAGGAGGAAGACGAAGACTTTGTTGCCGACGGTGAGGATGATCCCCTACTGGACAAAGCGATTGAAATCGTAACCGCCGCAGGCAAGGCATCGGCCAGTTACCTGCAGCGAAGATTGAAGGTAGGGTACAACAGAGCAGCCCGGATGATCGAGATCATGGAACGCCGGGGTATCGTGGGACCTGCCGACGGCAGCAAACCTCGCAAGGTTCTTTAGTCAGCGGCATACTCTCCGAACTTCTCCAGAGCTTCCTGGATCTCTCCCACATCGATCCCTGAATAGGCCAGGCGAATGTACTTTCGTTCCTCCCCTGGCAATGCTCGCCCAAAATGAAGACGGGTGCAGAAACTCACTCCTGTCTTGTGCAGCACATCCCTCCGGAAAGGTTCGTACTCGGTGAACCCTTTCCTCCTCATCACTTCGGTCACATCGGGATAGAGATAGAAGGTTGCCTGCGGAATGTAGCAGGAAACTCCTGGAATCTTGTTTAATAGGGAAACAGCCGTATCCCTCCTTTCCTTCAGCGTCGCAATGATTCGCTTCGACCCACTCTGATCTCCCCGCAAGGCCTCTAATCCCGCCCATTGTACGAAGTGATTGGTGCATGATTCATCGTTGAGACTCAACTTGGAAATCGTATCGATCACCCCTTCCGGCCCGATGGCCGCCCCTAGCCGCCATCCTGTCATGGCATACTTCTTGGAAAAGGTATACAGAAGGACACACCGCTCCTCCATGCCCGACAGACTGGCCAAGGATCTAGACCTGCCTTCATACCGGATATCGAAATAGGCCTCATCGCATAGGACATATAGATCATGATCCCGAACGATCTGGGCAATCCTACCCAGTTCCTCGGGAGATGCCTCCGCGCCCGTGGGGTTATGGAGGTCGTTCAAAATGAGAAGCCTGGTGCGCCTGGTGATCCTTCCCTCCAGGGTCTCTAGATCCAGCTTGAAATTCGATTCCCCCCGTTGAAATCCGTACGGGATAGCTACCCCGCCATGAAACTCGATCTGCGACTCGTAGATAGGGTAGCCGGGGTTGGGATACAGCACCTCCGTACCCGGATCCATCAAGGCCTGAATGAATTTCGAAATGACCGGCTTGCCTCCTGGCTGAATCGCCACATTCTTATATGTGTAGTGAGTCCCATGGCTTCTGTTGACGTCTTCCGCTAACGCTTCCCGCAGTTCCGGAATTCCCGCATTGGGAGCGTAGCCGGTTTTCCCCTCTCGTATTGCCCGGTAGGCCGCCTCTACGATGTTGTCGGGAGTGGGCAGGTTGATATCCCCTAGATGGAAAGGGAATACCTTATAACCCTGTTGCTGGAACATTCGGGCCTCCGCCGAAACGGCAAAGGCCGTTTCTGTACCGAGTTTTTGAATCCGTTCGGCCAGCTTCATAACCACCTCCTTCCTCGTACTATAAGATACCATATGAGAAATGGAACCTCAATGAAGCGCCTATAGATTCCCGCTATTTTCGCCGATCTATGTAGGGAATGAGGGTAAGGTATTGAAGAAGCCGCTTGTGTTAGGTGTTCTCCTCTGGTTAGGAGGTTGGTACCTGTGGGGAGAAGTTTCCTTCTCTACCCTTCACCTTTCCAAAAACAACCTACTTCTGTTTCAAGCTACGGCAGAACGGCCAGGCCAGGAGACATATGCTACCCTGTTTGTCGGGGATCTAGGCTCAGGGACGCTGGAGCAACTGACCTTCTATCCGGAGTCCATACAGTACCTGGCTCAAACTGGGGAGCTACAGATTCAGAACCGGTTTGGGGTATTTCGCACGACCCAGGCTTTGGGTCCTCCCGCCCCAGTAAAAAAATTCCCCTCTTTTATTGCCCAGGGTAAGGTTTCCATCGGAAAACTCCTACCCCTACAGACATCCCCGGATGGAAGGTATCTCCTCTATCTGGAACCAACCTCGCCTGCCTACGGCAGGCTGATTCTCTTCGACCTACAGAGCGAGAAACACGAAACAGTATCCTCGAAACAGGAAATCTCCCTCTCTGCCCCGCCTGTACGGTGGAGTCCTGACTCGAAGTACTTCATCTACGGCAAGGGAGGAAGGCTCTACTATTTTTCGATAGACCAGTTTCAGAGAGATGCTCTACCAACGGAATCGATTCGCCTCCTCGGCACGGGTACGATGGAGAGCGTCCAATGGGGCAACCATTCAGACCTGTACTTCATCGAAGGATCCCTCGTGTATCGAATTCTCAATGCGGAACTGTTTGCCCGCTCCCTCTACCAACCCATCCTTCGGATCGGCCGAATCGTGGGGAAAATTCCCTTTAGTTTCGATCCCAACTTCGACCGATTCTGGGTCTCTCCGCAGGGAGACAAAGTGATCCTCAGCGTTGGGGGTAGGAACATCTTCGTATACCATCTCAAACTGGACGACTTTCAAAGCTCCTCCTTCTCCCTCCATCTTCCCTACCTGCTTCTGCCCAGGAATGCCCAGATAAAGTCCGTCCTATGGTCCAAAGAGGATATCGTAACCCTGCTAACCCAGGGGATGGCTGAAGGGAAAAGAGTACACACGATCTATCGGATCGACCTGAAAACCGAGGCAACATCCTTCGCTAGAATGGAGGATACCGGGGTCTTCGGGATGAGTCTTTCCCCTGACGAGGGGAAGATCGCTCTACTTACCCAATCGGGTATCCGGATACGAAACTATGCCACCTGGAAAGAGGAGAGTGTCCTGCCCTTCGAGTCTCCCATCCATGTCCATTGGACGCAACCCCAGGCACTGATCGTGGCGGGACACTGGGAAATAACTTTAGTTCAGATACCGCAAGGTACAAAAAAGGTGATCTGTCTTTCCCAACCCGAAGAGTATGGATTCCAGGAGGGAAAGGTGGTCCTCCGTGGAAGGGAAACGAAAGTCTCCTACGATCCTTCTTCCCGGAAGTGGGCTACCTTGGAAACCTTCAAGCCCGATCCCCCCTCGATACAGTCACCGGAATATCGGGTGTTTCTCGAGGCTCTTCCTTCGGGCCCCTTTAAAAATCTCGTCATGATACGAAGCTTGAAGAAACCAGGCACCTACCCTCTCTTTCAACCCCTTTCCGAGCCCTACGATCCCATTCCCGAGAAGGATGAACCGGTAGATTTTTTCAATTTTACCCATGGATCCCGGATCAGGGGAAGGAACGTTTCCCTGGTATTCAATGCGGTAGATTCGGTGGAAGGTCTTCATGAGATCCTCCGGACTCTGGCAGAGTACAACATCAAAGCGACCTTCTTCGTAAACGGGGAGTTCATCCGCCGGAATCCCGGCGCGGTAAAAGAAATCTCCTATGCAGGCCATGAAGTGGGATCCCTCTTCTATACCTATTTCAACATGACGGATCCCCAGTACAAAGTGACTCCGGAGTTCATCAAACAGGGGTTGGCAAGGAACGAAGACGAGTACTTTCAGGCAACGGGGAAGGAACTGTCCCTGCTCTGGCATACTCCCTACTATATCTTGCGGGACGATATCCTGCAGGCTGCCAGGGAAATGAACTACACCTTCGTGGGAAGGGATGTGGACAGCCTCGATTGGGTAGTGAAACTCACCGAGGCAGGGGTACATCCTCTCTATCTCCCTGCCGCAGATCTCGTCGAACGCATTCTGAAGCTGAAAAAGCCAGGTTCCATCATATCATTCCAGGTTGGGAAACCAGAGGATAGTCAGAAGGGGAGCTTTAGGGAAGACTACCTGTTCCAGCGGCTGGATCTATTGATCACTCGGCTTCTGGAAAAAGGATACCGTATCGTGCCTGTTTCGGTCTTGATGGACTTGTCCAGATAAAGTACTATAGAGGGGAGGGAAATGCCTTGAAACAGTATACCAATCCATTGAAAGCTTATAAAGAAACGAACATCCGTACCGCTAGCCAGGGAAAGCTCATCGTCATGCTGTACGAGGAAGCGATACGTCAATTGGATATAGCCATTCATGAGCTGGAGAACAAGACACGACAACTGGACATCGTGCACAATGCCATCGTGAAGGCCCAGGACATCGTCACTGAACTGATGGTGTCCCTCGATTTCGAAAAAGGCGGGGAAATAGCGAAGAACCTTCTGGGGCTGTACCTCTTCTTCAACCGACAACTGCTGGAAGCCAACGTCAGGAAGGATCCCGCGATGCTGAAGGATGTGCGAAAACTCCTTCAGGAACTTCGGGATGCCTGGTCGCAGATTGCCCATATCCAGGTGGAAGAACCCAAATCAGGCATCAACATCGCCGGTTGAGTCACTATGTACCATCGACAATTGAAAACCGCCCTCGAGGAACGGCTCTCTTTCTACGAGGGATTGATGGAACGCCTTAGGCAAAGCATCGAAGAGGAAGATTCCGAACGAATCGAGTATTACCGGGGGCTGGAACAAGAAACCCTGCGAAGTCTTTCCAACCTGGAAAAATGCATCGCGGCTCTTTCCCAGCGCACTCTTCCTGCTCCCGACTCCAGCGACGAGATGGGCCTCGATACCCGTGTAGTCCAGGCTCGATTACGGGCGCTAGAGGCCGCCCGCGCCAACTGCGCCCTGCTACGAACGCAATTGTATCAACTGAAGAGCCGTATGATTGCCGTACGCACAAAATCTGCCCCTTCGAGTTACACTGAATCGAATCCTTCCTACCTCGATATCGATATCTAACACCCGAAGTCTCACGGATACCGTTCCCGAAGCGCCTTGGATAACTGGTAAAATCTATGCACTGTCTTCGAAGAGGGGTCCAGCCGGACGGTAGTGCCCTGTAACCGCACCGGATACACTTCCAGGTATCGTACCTTTCCCTTGTACACTCCACAGGACACGATGACGGACTCTTCCCCCCCTAGGGTTTCATCCATCCCGGGAAAGAGGAAATTCCCTAAAGAATAGAAGATCAGTTTCCCCCGATAGGCTTCCATCCCCTGCACCACATGGGGGTGAGACCCGAATACGATGTCTACCCCCCTATCGATGAATCCCCTATAAAGGTCGACCTGAGCCCGGTGAGGGAAGAACTGCCACTCGTACCCTCCATGGACCATCAGGATGTTGATCCCCCCGGGGGGGTAACTCTCCTTGAGGGATTCCATGTTTTCCTCCGAAGCCCATAGAATTCCCGGCCGATCGATCCCCGCGGATGCCTCCCTCCTCCCATCGAATCCGCTTTTTTCGGGGGGATAGGCTCCCATCGAAAGAATGTAAATCGGCCTTCCCCCAGGAACCATGAACTTCCATGGTTTTCTAGCCTCTTCCAGGGAACGCCCTATACCGGAAGTGCCCATCCCGAAGGTGATGAAAGCTTGTAAGGTGTCCAGTAGCCCCTCTTTCCCATAGTCCATCACATGGTTATTCGTGAGGGACAAGTACCGGAAGCCCGCTTTTTTCAAAGCCTCGAGAACTGGGGGGGGAAACCGAAAGGTGTAGGTTTTGATTATGGGAGTCCCCCGGGTAGTGAGGGGACCTTCCAGATTTCCCAACAGGAGGTCCTGTTTCTGCAACACCGAAAGGGTGTCTCCGAACACTTGGGCAATTCCTCTTTCACCCTGGAGAAGAAGGGTTTCCACTCCCCTAGCGGGAAGGAGGTCTCCCACCGCTCCGATCCAGAAAAGCTTTTCCTCTGAAAGGGGAGGGATCGATTCTGCCCATTGGATCAAAACTCGTAGTGATTCCCTACCGGTGGTGTCAGGGGGGGAATCGGAAGGTAGGGGAACGGAAATCCGGAGCACTACCCTCCCCAAGTATGGATACCCCTGATCGTCTGGAGCGAGGCCCCTGACTCGGAGAGCCTTGTAGGGAAGCTGGATCGTATCCAGGGGATATAGGACTAGGGAGGATGGAGGGGCCTCTTCTATCGATAGGGTAGGGTCGAGAAAGGAAGTTCGCGGGGCATAGGGAAGAATGGAAAGGGTCTTTTCGAAAACCCTTTTCCAGGATGTAGAGGTCGATTCCTGTGGAAAGTTTCCTTCGGGCGGCTCCTTCAGGATCTCTACCCGGACAGAGCCGACCTGCTGGGTCTTGGAAAGCCCCTGTTTCCCATAAGACCATCCCTTTGGAAGAGGCTTTAACGCTTTTTCCACCTCTTCCAGCCCTTCCTCGAGGAATAGATCTACCTGCCTAGTGGGATAGTAACAGGAAAAAGCCCCGCTCACCAGAAGGATGAGCAGGGCCGCTCTTGTAAAAAAGACCTTACTTACCTCCCTGCCACTCACCGCTCCGTTTTTCTCCCTTGAGGCTAGGAATCCGCAGGCGAGTACCGGGAAGGATCAGATCGGGGTTATTGGGGTCTGGAAGGAGCTGCTTGTTCGCTTCGTACAGGATCTTCCATTTCCAAGGGTCCCCATAGACAAAATCGTACTCGGCAATCCTCCAGAAACAATCCCTCCGATCCGGGATGAGCCGTACGGTATAGAACTCCGGCAAGGTAGGCACCGTAGGAACGGCCGCTTGCGCCTTTGCCACTTCCGCACTCTTCAGGTATAGCTCGATCGCAGTACCAGAGCTTTCCCATGCTTTGTCGTAGGCCCGGGAAGCGTACTGCATCTCTGCGTCGCTCTGCAATTTCTGGGCGTTCATGTAAAGCTCGGTAGCAAACTTCGGCGCTTGCGCCTCCTCCGCTTTGGCTTTGGCAGCCAGCACCTCGGCCCGTCGTTTGGAAGCCAACGCATTCATTCCCGCATCGAACACCGTCTGGTAATCCTTCAAAGCGGCATCCAGTTGGTACTTAGCCTGGGCATTGTCCTTGTCCATGAGATCCTTTCCCTTCTGGTAGGCTTCTTCGGCTCTGCGGAACTCCTGGGGTCGGGCAGAAGCGAGATCGTACTTCATAATGAGATTCCGGAGGTTTTCCGCCTTCACCAATTCCTCCGTAGGCGCGGGAGTCAAGGGCTTGATATCCTTCAAAACATCCAACACCTTACGGTACCCATCCACACTGTCTTGGTACCGTTCCGCATTGAAGGCAGTTTCCGCTGTCTGGAAAGCTTCTCTTGCCTCCGTATACTCTTTGGGATAGTTCTTCGAAGCATTGATGTAGTCGGCGTACCGCAGCCGATCGGTAGCCCGATTCTTCAGGTTGTAGGCCACATACCGGAGTCTGAGATACTCCGCATACTCTCGTGCCTTCTTGAACTGTTCCTGCGCCTGGGCAGCCAGTTGGATGGACCGATCGTAGTCCCCTTCCTCGAAAGCTTGCTTCGCCTGCGCCTGGAGTTCCAGCCCCTTGCGGTAATCGGGATTGTCCAGGAGGTTCTGGGCGGAAACGGAGGCAACTCCCATCGCAATGCCCAAAAGCAACAAGATACATACTAGTTTGGTTTTCATGGCTGGCCTCCCCCGATCTCTTTCGTGACTTTCTGAAGCTCTTCCGTTGTCACCGCTTCCGCTTTTGAGGTCGCTTCCAGCTTCTGTTCTGCCGTTGTCCGTTTTTCCCTAGCCACTTCATAGCTCTTGTTGTAGGCGGCTACCGCTTCCTCCGAAGCTTGATAGGCCTCTAGGTATTTTTTCTCCCCGTACAGGCGGATAGCCTCCGCTTTCTTGCGCTCTGCCAGAGAATACTCGGTAGCGGCCGCTCGGAAGGCTTTCACTTCATCCGCTTTTTTCTGGGCAGTCTGCATTTCCACTGCCCGTGCCTCAGCGGTTTTTTCTAGTCCCGCCTCTAGAACAACGGTGTACCGCTTGCCCGCGCTCACCAGAAGATCCTTCGCTTTGGCATTGTCCTTCCCCATTGCCCCCTTGCCCGCGGCCAGCTCTTCGTTGGCCTTGGCGTACTCATCCGGCTTGGCAAAGGAGAGGTTGTATCGATCGATAGTTTCTTTCAGAGATTCCGCGTTCTTCAGCTCTGCCTCCGGTGCAGGCACGGCAACCACTGCCGGAGCGGGGGGAGGGGGAGGAGCCACCTCTTTTGGAGGCGGCGGGGAAGCGCAGGCCCCGATCCATACCAAAAGAATGACACTCAGCGATCCATAGAACAGCTTTCGTTTCATACCTACCTCCCAACTATGATCTATAGTTAAACATACTACGGGTAAAGGACAACCGCAAGGTCAATGAGCCATTTTTTATTGTTAAAATTATGTTATAGTGTTCCATCGATGACGGAACAGAGATACCTACCCCTCTTAATCGAATCCTGGAAAGGGAACTCTCTTCTCGAGAAAGAGGAATTGTTTCGGATCGCCCACCGGGTACGGCAGATTTCCCGCGGATTGACGGGAACCCGGGAACTTGCGGGTGAGCCTTACCTGGATGATCCTGTATCCTTGGGGGCTTACCTTTGTTACTACTGGCCCGTTTCCTATCGAACTGCTTCTTTCCTCCTCTCCAACTTGCCCATCTCTTTGAAGAAGATCGATTCTGCCCTGGACATCGGTGCAGGAGCAGGACCCGTCACCTTCGCACTGATCGATGGGGGGGTGCGGAGGGTCGTTGCCTGGGATCGGAGTGAAAAAGCCCTGAAGGTATTACGACACATCGCGCGTCGACGAAATGTATCAATCCAGACCTTGGTGGTAGATCTGGAGCAAAGGAACGCCCTTCCGCCAGGGCCCTTCACGCTCATTACCCTCGGGAATCTTTTGAACGAGCTGTGGAAAAATGAACCCGACCGAATCCAGCGTCGATTCCAATTCCTGAAATCCCTTCTTTCGTCCCTTAAACCGGATGGACGGATCGTGATCCTTGAACCAGCCCTCTCCAGCATCTCCCGGGAACTCCTTCAGGTTCGGGATCTAGTGACTTCCGATGGGGAACTGCATGTGGAAGCCCCCTGTTTCCGGCAAGCTCACTGTCCTGCCCTTCCCGAAGGGGTCTGTCACACGGAAATCCCCTGGAATCCCCCTTCCCTGGTACGGGAGATCGGCCGAAGGGCACGTGTATCCGATCGGAGGTCGGTGAAAACTTCCTATCTGATCCTCAGGCCCTCCTCATCCCGCCCTCCTGTCGGGTCTTCTCCGTTCATAACAGATAGCCCGGAAGGACTTCCCCACCGGGTTGTGTCCGACCCCCTTATTTCCAAGAGCGGTCGGGTGCGGTACCTTGTGTGCGGCCAGATGGGCCGGTTTTCCCTTGCCGCGGACAGGGCACAGGCTCTTCAATCTAACAGGACTGAAGATCCTAGAAGGTCCTTTTCCCAGGATCCTTTCGACCTATTCTTTTCCCTCAGTCGGGGGGATGTAGTTGTATTCCAGAATGTGGAAAAGAGGGAGACGGGGTATGGCATACGTTCCGGGACTGTTCTCAGGATCCTGAACCGGGAACAATTTCCAAGATAAACTCTAGTTGGTACCGGGACCCTCTACCTGCCTTGCTTTCCAACACACAGGTTCCCGATAGCTGTTCCACCAACACCGACACCAGTTCCAGGCCAAACCCTCTTCGTTCCCTACTCTCATCAAGGGAAGAATCCTCCGCTGCGGTTCCACAGGTCAACCGATACACCCCATCAGGAGACTTGTGGGCTTCGGCGAAACCCACTCCATCATCCTCCAGTTCGATCCTGCACTTTCCGTTCATCCCTCGAAGGCGGACAACTATGTTTCCCTTCCGCTTACCAGGGAAGGCATACTTCAGCGCATTGGAAACGAGCTCGTTCACGATGATCCCCACGGGAACCGCCTGCCGCGGTGAAAGGGAAAGCTCCTCTCCTTCTACCATGATCTTCACCCGATTCCCCAAGGGAAAGATCTCCCGAATATCCCGCACCAGATCTTCCAGATAGGAACGAATGGGTACGAATTTTTGAATCTTTGACCGGAAGAGCCGTTCATAGAGGAACCGCATGGCATCGATCCTTCCCTGGGCCTCCCGCAAGGTTTGTACCGCTTCGGGTGAAGAGGTTTCATTAGCCTGGAGGGAAAGCAGACTACGGATCACGCTGAGATTGTTCAGGATCCGGTGGTGGGTTTCCCGTAGGAGGAGTTCCTTCTCCTGCAGCAGGAACCGGATCCGTTCCTCCGCTTCCATCCGTTCCGTGATATCCGTATGGGTACCCACAGCCCGCAGGGGTTTGCCCTCTGAGTCCCACTCCATCACCTTTCCCCGATCGAGGATCCAGCGGTAGGATCCATCCTTACATCTGAGGCGGTGTTCACAGTGGTACAACTCGACCCGGTTACAAAGAAGATCTTCTATCGCTTTCAGGGCTTTTGGCAGATCCTCCGGATGGACACGGCTTTCCCATTCTTCATAGCGGTTCTCGATCTCCTCCTCCCCATACCCGAGCATCCTCTTCCATTGGGGGGAGAAATACACCCGGTTGGAAGGAATGTGCCAATCCCATACCCCATGCCCCGCTCCTTCCAGGGCAAACCGCCAGAGGGTTTCCGCGTCACGAAGGGCTTGTTCCGTACGTTTCTGCGCCGTTACATCCTGGATAACCCCAAAAACGGTTCGCCTATCCGCTTCATAGAAGGCCACTGAGTGAATATCCTTGATCTCTCCCGTGTCAAAAGCCTTGATTTTAAACTCCACCTCGTACGGCTTTCCCTCTTCGATCAAATCCTTCAAGGCCTTATCCAGCAGCGGGCGGTACGGGGGGAGGGGAATCTTCTTGATCTCTTCGTAGGGGAACTCTGTTCCCACTAGCCCATAGATCTTGGCGGCCCCTTCCGAACCGGTGATTTTACCTGTCCGTAAGTCCAGTTCCCAATTGCCCAGTTTTGCCGCTAGCTCTGCCCGTTTCAGTCGAAACTCACTCCACCGTTGAGCCTCCTGGGCTCGGACTCTCTCCTCCAGTTCCCTTGCGATCCGCTGATTAGCCTCTGCCAAGCGAAAGGCCATCTTTACCGAAGCGATCAGTACAAGGTCTCCCGTATGTTTCACCACGTACCCATAGGAGGAAATTCCTTCCGCCCGCCTCACGTACTCCCGTTCAGTATGACTGGTGAGGAAGAGGATAGGAACCGAGCGAATATCGAGGATCCGCTGGGCAGCCTCTGTTCCATCCATTCCCGGACCTAAATCGATATCCATCAGAACGAGATCCACCGGTACCGTGTGTTCCCGGATATACTCCACCGCTGCCTCCCCGTTAGATACTACCTGTACTCGGTACCCCTCCGCTTCCAACACTTTTTTTTCCGCTAGAGCGACGATAGCCTCGTCTTCCACTAGAAGGATTCTTTTTCCCTCTGAAGTCTCTTGTTCCATAATTTTAAAAATATAAGGAATAATCATAACTTTTCAAGGTTTTCATGTATCCTTGACGAAGCTGGCCGTAACACTTAGGGTATTCCCATGAAACAGGGCAATAAACATTCTCCCTCGGTAGCCCTTGTCCTTTCCAGTGGGGGTGCCCGAGGGTTGGCTCATATCGGGGTAATCCATGAACTGGTAGCCCGAGGATACAAAATCCGCTCCATCGCTGGAAGTTCCATGGGAGCCCTTGTGGGCGGGCTGTACGCGGTAGGAAAACTCGAGGAGTACGAGAACTGGATCCGGGGATTCGACAAGCTGGATATTCTTCGGATGATCGATTTTACCCTTTCCGACGAGGGGTTCATCAAAGGAGAACGGGTGTTCGAGCAGATGCGTAAACTGGATATGATCCCCGATATCCGCATCGAGGAACTCCCCATTCCGTACACCGCGGTGGCCGTGGATATTCTCCGGAACAGGGAACGGGTGTTTAGCTCCGGGAGCCTCATCCACGCGATACGAGCCTCCATCGCCATTCCCCTGGTCTTCACTCCCGTGCATGAGGAAGGGGGAGTCCTTGTGGATGGCGGGGTATTGAGCCCCCTACCCCTGGACTTTGTGGAAAGACAGAAAGAAGATATCCTAGTGGCCGTGGATCTCAACGCTCCTATCCCCTATACTCCTCCCCCCTCGAAAGAGGGCGAGAGGGAACACTCGAGTGACGCGCCCGTGGGGAAATCTCCCAACCAGCGGATCCGATCCCTTCTGAAAAAGTGGGACGAAATGTTCGGCCATAGGTTTCCGGGCAAAGAAAAGATCGGGTACTTCGATGTGATCATGCGGTCTGTGCAACTGATGCAGCACCGCCTAACCACCTATGCCCTGTTCCGTACACCTCCCGACGTACTTATCCAGATCTCGAAAGAATGCGCAACGGTATTCGAGTTCTATCGGGCAGAGGAATTGATCGAGTACGGACGGGCAGTCTGTGGGGAAGCTTTGGATCGGTTCGAAGAATCCCAGGGAAGGGGATGTACGATTTAAGAAGCTGACCTCTTTCTTCCTGCCATCTATACAGAGCATGAGGCTCTTGGTATACTGATCCGCCAGAGGAACTTCATGAAGCATAACCAATACTTCGATGGAAAAGTACAGAGCCTAGGATTCAATGGGCCTGAAGGCCCTGCCACTGTGGGGGTGATGGAACCAGGGAAGTACTCCTTCAAGACTCAAGGGGAAGAACGGATTTCCATCTTTACCGGCAACTTGAAGATCAAACTTCCCGGTAGTAGCGAGTGGCAGACAGTGGAGGCAGGGGATTCCTTTACGGTACCGGGAAACTCTTCGTACGAGGTCGATGTGGCAACCGACACTGCCTATATCTGCTTCTATAAGTAACATAGGGTTTCTTCGGGATAGGAAAGATCAAAGGAATCCTTCCGCTGTACGCAGACTCTTGAGGCTACCCATAGATAGGCTCTGCATACAGGAAAGCAAGTATCCTTTCAGTGCTTGTAGGGATGTTTCTTCCAACCGTACATGGAGTGCCGCTACCAGAGGAAGGGAACGGGTGTACTGCACATAGGAAACTCCTCCCGGCGGAAGAACCCCATCTTCTGGATGGGAACATTCCCTACAGTAAAGCTCCACACCTCCTGGTCTATAATACATAGGTTCACGGTTGGATCGCTCCCTCCCGCAGGTAGTGCACAATTCCAGGTTGGGAGCCACTCCCGCATAGGCGAGATAGCGGAAAAGGAATTGGACAAGTACCTCCGTAAGTCTCTCTTCCGGCATGGCTTCCAGGAGAGTCAACGCCTCTACCAGTAACCGATAGACAAAGGGCCCCTCTCCGCCAAAGGTTTTGAGCACTGTTTCAAGAAATACCGAGGCGTGAAAGAACTTCCGAACGCTCTCCCGGATACCGGGGAAGCATGAGCGGCAATCCATATCGGTAATCTTCACAAGGCCCTTCACCGGATCCCTGTACAGGTACAGGGTTCCTGTACAGAGAGGATCCGTCACCGAACGCAGCTTTCCCTTGGGGGAATAGGCCCCAAAGGCAACCGCATCCACCAATCCCTCGCGAGGAGAAAGGAACACCACTCCCTTGTGGATCTCGCCGAATCGGTAATTCTTCAGGACGATCCCTTCTGTGTGAAAAGAACGACTCATGGGGGACTTTCCTTCTCCTTTCCCCGAATCTTTGCCTCGATCTGCCGGTACGTCGCCTGATCTAGGGGATACCTTCGGTGGATCATCACTCCCAGAAGAAATAGGATTGCCGGCAAGATCCCTGCCAGTAGCCTAATGCCAACTAGAGCCAGGGGTGGTTGGTTGGACGCCAGGGGAATATAACCGAACACTGCCAATACCCAACCTGATAGAAGGAAGGCGATGGATTGGCCAACCTTACTGGCAAAGGTCCACAGTCCATAGTAGATCCCCTCCCTCCGCTTCCCGTGTTCCGCCAGATCCCATTCCACCACATCCGGCAGGATGGCAAAGGGCATGGCGTACTGTACGGAAAAGCCTATACCGGCGGGAATCATCAAAATGTAAGCCCCCTTGATCCCTACCCTGTGCCCGAAGAAAAAGAACGCCATCACGGTAGCGGCAAAGATCAGCATTCCCAGATTGTACACCTCCCGCTTCCCTGCCCGGCGGGAGACCCGTATCCAGAGGGGGATGCAGAGAAGAGCGAAACTCAATAGGATCATGAGAGCGATCTGGAAGGCTCCTTTATCCCGGTAAATATATTCGAAATAGTACACCATGGCATTCTGGAGAAGGGTAACTCCCGAGATATGGAGGGTCCAGGGTAAAAGCACCAGCAGGAATGTCCTCTGGTGCAGGAGTTCCCCAACCTGCCCAAAGAAGCCCTGCCCAGGGCCTTCGTCCCCTGCAAGCCCCACTTTTCCTGCAGCGCTTCCTTTCCCTCCAAGGCTTTCTTCCCCTGGATTGACTCCCTTTGCAAGGCGTCCTTCCTTTCCAGGGGGTCCGCTTCGTCGGTTCGGTACCTTTTCTTTCCCCACGAGGATCACCGTCAAGAGGGCCGAAACAAGCATGATGCTTCCCAGTACCCCGCCGGTCAGGAACCATCCCTGTACCGGATCTCCTGGAAGCTTCACCAGGGGCAGCACGATGCCCGCGCCGAGGAAGGTGCCCATAATGGCAAACACCTGTCGGTAGCCGTTCAAACGGGATTGCTCGTGGTAATCCGAGGTAAGTTCGGGGGTAAGGGCTCCGTAAGGGATGCTTACAAAGGTGTAGGCAGTGTTCACCAGACAGTAGGCGAAGGTAGCCCAGGCGAAAAGTACCCAGGGAGTTTCCCAGGAAGGTTTACGGAACAGGAAAAGCATTCCCCCCATGAGGAGAAAGGCTCCCAGGGTCATCCAGGGTTTCCTCCTTCCCCAGGGGGAGCGGGTTCGATCGGAAAGATCCCCCACTACCGGATCCGTTACGGCGTCCCAGATCTTCCCGATCATGAGGGCTACCCCCGAAAGGTGCGCGGTAAGCCCCACTGTATCTGTGAGGTAGTAGAGGAGGTAGAATCCCATGACGGTAAAGAACAGGTTTCCCCCCAGATCACAGATCCCAAACCCGATTTTGACTTTGATGGTCAGGACCTCTTGAGGGTGGTCTAGCTGGTTCGGTGGGTTCCGATTCATCTGTCTCCCACTATACCATGCTTTTTTCCCCTTGACACTGTAGCTTGACACGTGCGGCATAGAATAAGTATATTTTCCCCCATTGGTTAACGATCGTTCGGTAACTGAATCCTATTGCACGAGGCCATGATGGACCGAAAAGAGGTAATACTGGATGCAGCCTTTCACATCTGGGGGAAGACGAACTTTACCCAGATGAGCCTTACTCCCATCGCCAAACATCTGGGAATCACCAAGGCGGCCCTCTACAAGCATTTCCGCAGTAAGGACGAGCTGTTACAGGCCATGGAGCAGCGTTTTCTTTCCCGCTACAGGGCCTTCCATGAAGAGTTCTTCCAAGAGGTGGTAGGTTTAGACCTAAGCCAGGCTGTATATCGATTCATGGAAAATATCCTTCGTTTCTACCTGGGAAATCCGTACTTCCTATCCTACTTCTATGTTTTGCTCCTTAGAAGCCGCCTGGCAGAACGGCCAGAGATCGCTCCCCTATTCCTCCGTCAACGAGAACTGTTTCGAGCTATTTTTCACAGGGCGGGTATCCAGACTGGCTCCGAGGAACTGGACACACGTTTACATTTCCTTTACATCTGCACCACCTTCTGGGTATCCACCCTGTTCTGGGAGGATAAAGAATGCAGGCATCCTTCCCAGATACGCCCTCCGGTGAGTGGAGACCTGGAAGTGTGGAGAAGCTCACTGGATCGTTGGAATCGGTACTGCATGGAGGGACTTGCCAATTTGACAGGCAACTTGCAAGAATCCCATCCCCACAGGCTCAACTACGATGAGATAGAGAACAAGACACTCTTCCCTCCTCCTCCGAAACGAGAACACGATCGGATCTTCCAGGCCATCGTGGATGTGTCGGCTACCGTGGGGATCCGGGAAGCCTCGATCGAACGGATCGCGGAAAAACTCGGCATGTCCAAGAGTAGCCTCTATTCCCACTTTCGCAGCAAACGTTCCATGTTCGAGACTCTCCTCCGGGAAGAACAGCGGTTTCTCTTGCGAGTTCTTAAGGAAAAACTCTCTTCCCTATCGGGGTTTGCGGAACGGTCTTACGGATTCATGTACATCACCCTCAGACATACCCTGTCGAACTCCTCCCTCTTAAGCCTGTTCAACTGGTTCCGTTTTCAGAACATTCGTATCCCCATCCGACCGCCCGGCCGGTCCTTCATGGCGGAATACTTCAATTTTTTCTTTGAAGCCTACGAAAAAGGAGAACTTTCCTGCGCGAAAGAGGAACTCATCCCCGCCGCGGTGCTTCTCCACGTTTTGACCTTCCGATCCTTGCAGGACACAGCATCCCCTCAAGAACTAGACGAATCCTTGTCATCCAAAATCCGCTCTATGCATCAACTGTACCTGTATGGTCTTACCACCCCAAATCTTTCCAAGGAGTCGGTATGAAGAAGTATGTATGGATCCTAGGGACGTTCCTTCTGCCTATCTTGCTAGAAGGCGGCTTACTCTACGCGCAAAGCTCTCCCTCCCCAAAAGAGCCTCTCACCATCGATGTGCAAACCGCTGTGGCTTTGGCCCTTAGGGCAAATCTGGGGCTCGAAGCCGAACAGCTATCCTTCGAAGTGAAGCGGAACACGAAGGATACGATGTACAACGTGTTTTATCCGAAAATCTCAGCCAGTGTAAAGTTAAGCCGCTTGAACCAGGGCCCCAGTTCGGTGAGCACCCTGATCCCAGACCCCACTTCTCAGATGGGCACCTTTTCAGGGACACCAATCTATGACCGTGTGATCCCCCTCACCATCACTCCGCCCCACCGGTTTTCCCTGGGTGCCAGCATTTCGGCCAGTATTACCTTTTCCTATGCCTTGATCCATGGGATGCGGCTCACCGAGATGGACTATGAAGCGGGTCGGATCAACCTGGAAAAGGCACGAAAAAAAGTGGAACTGGACGTCAAGAAGACCTTCTACAATCTTCTGGTGATCGAGGAGAGCATCAAGCTGGCGGAACAGAACTATCAGGCTGCCGTAACCCGCTTCAAACAGGCAGAGGCGAATTATAAAAGCGGTTTGGTGGATCAGTACACCATGCTTGCGGCCCAGGTAGCCATGGAGAGCTTGAAACCGGTAATTGCCGAAATACGGAACGGGTACGAAACCTTACTCCTCTCCTTCAAGATGCTGTTGGGAATCGACATGGACACCCCCGTTCAGCTCTCCGGATCCATTGAACCGGTGATCCAGAAGTTCGATGCGAAAGAACTTTCCTCCCGGTTCCTGTCCAACCGTCTGGATGTGCAGGGTCTTCTCCTGGCACAGAAAATCACCGAGGAAGTGTGGAAGCTGGAACGATCGAACCTCCTTCCCGTACTTACCCTGATGTACAGCATGGATCCCACCTTTCAGGGAGATCCCTTTGGGGATTTCTGGTTCGATAAAAGCTGGAAACAGCAGACCGGGATGTTTGGGATCACCCTCTCGATGTCCCTCGACAACCTAATTCCCAACTCGGCCCAGAAGAACAGGATCTACAACGCGCAACTTGATCGGGAAAAGTTCCGCCTACAGCTCACCCAGGCTCTGCAAGGGGCTGAACTGGAGATTCGCCGTATCATTTTAGGGCTAGAAAAATCGGCCAAATCTATCGAGGTGTTGAAACTGAACGTGGAACTGGCGGAAAAGGCGAACCGGATGGGGCAGGAAGCCTACCGGGCGGGGTTGAAGGATTACTCCCAGATTGAAACTACCGAGGTGAACCTCCAGGAGGCACGGGTGAATCTGTTAAAGGAAAAATACAACTACCTAGCAGGGCTTCTTGACCTGGAGAATGCCCTGAACACTTCTCTGGAAACAATACGAGGGTTAGGAAAATGAAAAAGAGACAAATCATACGGGTTGCGGCAACAGGTATCCTCCTGTTCAGTCTACTTCTTCTCCTGGGCTGTAAGCCCCAGATTCCCGAGGGCGCTGCCGCGGCACCCAAAACAAACATTGGGCAATCCGGCCCGGAACCAAGTAGTAAACCCATCGGACAAGATCCTTCTGGATTAAGAAAAGAGGAGCCGAGTCAGGTGTTCGCCGTCAATACCACTAAAGTGGTAGCGGGTGAACTGATCGACTATATCGAACTGAACGGAGATGTGTTGACTAAATCCACCGTAGATATCTATCCCGATACCTTTGGGAAAGTATCGAAGTTGCTGATCAACGTGGGAGACCGGATCGAGAAAGACCAGGTGATTGCCGAGATCGATCCCTCCCGGCCCGGAATGATCTTCGTTCCCAGTCCAGTAAAATCACCCATTGCGGGGACTGTTTCGAACATCCCCGTGTACGTGGGTTCCACCATCACCCAGGGTATGCCGATAGCTCGGGTTACCACCACGGACAACCTCGAGATCCGTACGGAAGTGGCAGAACGGTTTATCGGAAAGATGCGGATTGGACTGGAAGCCCTGGTGAGCTTCGAAGCCTTTCCCGGAGAGACCTTTCGAGGAAGCGTTACGGAATTGAGTCCCCTGGTGGACCCCGCATCCCGTTCCCTGGAAATTAAAGTACGTCTCAACCGTCAGGACCCCCGGATCCGGCCAGGGATGTTCGCAGCTTTGAAGCTCATTACCGAACGAAAATGGGGAATCGTGAAGATTCCGGTGGATTGCCTGGTGCGGAGATACGGGGGAACCTTCGTGTTCGTGGTGAAGGACGATCCGGCCGCCTCTACGGGCAAGCGGGTGGAACGCCGCCAGGTTACCCCTGGAGTGCAAATCGACGAGAAACTGGAAATCCTGAAAGGCCTACGGCCAGGAGAGGTGATCGTGATCATGGGACAGTCCCTCTTAGAAGACAACTCGGTAGTTCGGATCGTCGGCGAGGTTCCTCCCTTGCCGGTAACCGATACCATCCAATAGGGGGAAAGGTATGATTGCCAAAACCGCGGTTACCCGTCCTACCACCTTCTTCATTATCTTCGTTCTGTTGGTGAGTTTCGGGTTGTACACCATCACCGATCTGGCCATCGACCTTTACCCTGAGGTGAGTCCCCCTGTTCTCCTGGTGTTCACCAACTATTCGGGAGCAGGGCCCGAGGAGATCGAGAAGCTCATCACCCGTCCTCTGGAAGGGGCGCTGAGTAACGTAGCCAACATCGAGAAGATCACCTCCATCTCTTCGGAGGGTTCTAGCCAGATCACCATACGGTTCGTGTACGGGACCAACATGGACGAAGCTTCCAACGATGTGCGGGACAAGCTGGAAATGGTGAAAGGGAATCTCCCCGAGACTGCCACCACTCCCCAGATCTTCAAGTTCGACCCCTCCATGATCCCTATCCTGTTCCTCATCGTAAAAGGGAACCGCAGCCCCGAGGAACTGAAGCAGATCGCGGAGAAGTACGTGGAGCCGAGGCTGGAGCAGATCGAAGGGGTAGCCTTTGCGGGTGTCAGCGGAGGCCGGGATCGGGCTGTGATGGTGGAAATTCCCCAGAACCGGCTGGAAGCCTACAACCTGACCCTCACCCAGGTTTCCTCCATGCTCCGAGGGCAAAACGTGCAGATCAGTGCAGGCAGTATCGAAGAGGGAACCAAGAGCCTCCTGATCCGCACCAGCGGCGAGTATCGATCGATAGAGGAAATCAAGAACACCGTTATCACCTACAAGGGCACTCCTCCGAAAGCGATTCGCCTCCGGGATATTGCCAACGTGTACGATGGATACAAGAAAGAAACCTCTTCGGTGTTGATCAATGGGAAACCCGGAGTGTACATCATCGTGCAGAAACAGAGCGGGACGAACTCCGTACGAACCGCAGACAATGTGTTGAAGCGCCTTCCCCGGATCAATCAGGCGTTACCCAGTGGGGTATCCGTGGAGGTGCTCCGGGACACCACTACCATCATCCGAGACTCCCTGGCTCAAGTGTCTCAATCCGCGGTGAGCGGGGGAATCCTGGCAGTGGTGATCCTCTTCGTATTCCTTCGGAGTTTACGAACCACCTTTATCATCGCCCTTTCCATCCCGGTGTCCATCATCATCACTCTCACCCTCATGTACTTTGCAGGCCTTACCCTCAATCTCATGACTCTTACAGGGTTGGCGCTGGGGATCGGGATGCTGGTGGACAACTCCATCGTGATTCTGGAAAACATCTATCGGTACCGGGAAAAGGGGGCAAAACTGAGGCCTGCCGCCATCCTGGGGACTTCCGAAATGCTCACCGCCATAACCGCTTCCACCCTTACCACCATCGTGGTATTCGCACCGGTGGCGCTGTTCAAAAACCAACTAGGGATGATCGGTGAAATGTTGGCGAGCCTTTCCTTCACCATCGTCATCTCCCTCACGGCATCCCTGTTCGTGGCGATCTTCCTCGTTCCCGTGCTGGCCAGCCACTACCTTCCCATATCCTCTCGGAAGGAACAACCTCTCAAAGGGATCCGCAAGTGGATCGACGACCGGATGGCTCGATTCTTCGAGGGTATGGATAATGCGTACCGCGCTTCCTTACGGTTCGTCCTTCGCAGGCGAAAACTTACCCTATTTCTTATTTTTGTCCTGTTCCTCGGAAGCCTCACCCTTATCTGGTTGACGGGTTTCGAGTTCATCCCCACGATGAAGCAGGATTTCATCGTGTTGAATGTGGAACTCCCCATCGGGACCCGACACCAGGTTACCCAAGCGATACTTCAGCAACTGGAGGACATCGTCCGGAAGGAGGTACAAGGATATAAAGACATCGTGATCTCCGCGGGGCAAAGGAGTTTCTTCGGCTTTCTAGGCGGAACAGTGGGATACAAAGGAACCTTGCAGGTGACCCTCCCCCCCTACGCAGAGCGGATCGATGATTCGGAAACGGTAAAGATGAAGCTCCGGAGGCATTTCAACGAGTTCCCCGCGGTGGTATTCTCCTTCCAGACCGCCCAGATGGGTCCAAGCACAAACCCGGTGGATATCCTGGTAAAGTCGAACGATCTACGGATAGCCAAAGACACGGCGGATAAAATCAAAGACCTCCTGAAGAGGGAGGTGCCGGAGGCCACGGAACCTACGGTTGATCTGAACGAGGGACTGCCTCAGGTGGAAATCTTCATCAACCGGGACCGGGCCTACAATCTAAACCTCAATATCGCCACCATCGGGGCCGAGATTCGGGCGAATATCGACGGTATCGTGTCTTCCAAATACCGGATCGAAGGAGATGAGTACGATATTGTGGTGATCCTCGATCCTAAGGACCGGGATGCGGTTCCCGATCTCAATAGAATCTTTGTGCTGAATCCACAGGGTAAACGAATTCCCCTTGCCAGTTTTGCCTCCCTTGAACGCACCGTGGGCCCCGTCAGTATCAAACGGGAGAACCAGGGGCGGGTCGTGCACGTTACCGCGGGCACCGTACCTGGCACCGATCTGAACAAGCTGGAATCCAAGATCCGATCCCTCATAGCCCGGGAGATCCCCCAGGCAGAAGGGGTGGTGATCGAATACTCGGGGGATTACGCCGACCTCATGAAGTACGGGAATCGTCTCATCATTATCCTCATCATTTCCGTCGCTCTGGTATTCGGCGTCATGGCCAGTCAGTTCGAAAGCTTCCTCGATCCCTTCATTATCCTGTTCACCATTCCCCTCACGGTGATAGGGGTGATTCTCATCCATGTGATGACTCATACGAATTTCAGTACCTTCACCGCTGTTGGGTTGGTCACTCTGGCGGGAGTGGTGGTGAACAACGGAATCGTACTGGTGGACTATACCAATCTGCTCCGGAAGCGGGGGTTACCCATCAAGGAGGCCTGCGTACAGGCCGGGGGGAACCGTCTACGCCCCATCCTGATGACATCCCTCACCACGATCCTGGGCCTTCTACCCATCGCGTTCCGCCCCAGCGAAGGGGCTGACCTGATCCAGCCCATCAGCAAAACCATCTTCGGAGGGTTGACGGTAAGTACGTTCTTTACCCTCTTCCTCATCCCCGTCATCTACTCGATTTTCAACGAGTTCTCCGAAAAACGGGCCAAAAAACGGGCCGAGAAACGACAGAGAATCCGGGAAACCCGCAAGATCACCATGGCAGTCCCAGGCTCCAATTCCTAGAGAGGAGGCAGCGATGAAACGAGTGGAAATCATCGGGAACCGTTCGATCGAAGAAGATCTTTTCGAGTTGTTCGATAAAAAGGGAGTGGGGAAGAAATACACGAAGTTCCCCATCGTGCACGGTGTGGGTTCCACCACCCCCAAACAGGGGGACCCCGTGTGGCCGGAGGAGAATTTTCTCCTTATTATTTATTGTGATGAGGAGGAAGCCTCCATCATCCGGGAGACGGTGAAAGAACTCAGGTCCTATTTCCCTACCGAGGGGCTTCGCATGTTCGAGATGTATGCGGAACAGACAGTGTGACGAGAATCAACCCTCCCAACGCCAGCCCGAGCTCCTTGCTCCGGCTGGCAGTTTATCCGCCGCCTACCACGCGTTCCAAGCTGGCGCGGATGCGGTGTACTTCGGTCTCAAGGAGTTCTCGGCCCGCAAGGGAGCGCAGAACTTCACGATGGAAGAAGTGGCCTGTCTTAAAGGTTTTGCGGAATCTCGCGGAAAACGGATCTATGCCGCACTGAATACGGTAATTCGGGAAGAAGAACTCAAGGCGGTAGTCTCCGCCCTATACGACCTCGAGTCATTGGCGGTAGATGGGGTGATCATCCAGGACATAGGAGTCCTATACCTGCTGCACCGCTGGTTTCCCAGGCTACCCATCCATGCCTCTACCCAGATGGCGGTGCACAATGGGGAAGGGGTGGAGACCCTGAAAGCCCTGGGTGTCAAGCGGATCATCCTGGCCCGGGAACTTAGCCGGGAAGAGCTCAAAAAGATCCGTACCGCCCATCCCGATGTGGAACTGGAGGTGTTCATTCACGGCGCTCTTTGCTACTCGGTATCGGGTCTCTGCCTTGCCTCAGGAATCCTATTAGGCCGCTCGGGGAATCGGGGAGAATGCGCCCAGATCTGCCGAAGCTGGTTCACCGCAGAATCACCCCTTGCTTCTACTCCTGGGCCGCCTGGCGCAGTCCCTCTTTTTTCTGCGGAATCGCCCCTTGCCGCCGGAGCCCCTCTTCCTGATTCCGCGGAAACGCACCCCACTGCCGCCCCTCCATCCCTAAACGGCAGGCCCTTGGAAGGGTATTTCTTCTCCTGCAAGGACCTTGCCCTGGGAGAAGAAGTTCTTGCGTTGTGTAGCATGGGGATCGATGCCTTCAAGATCGAAGGAAGGCTCAAATCTCCCGAATGGGTAGCCGCGGTTACAGCCTACTACCGGGGCATTCTGGATGCACCTTCTCCTGATAACGCAATACATCTGGAACGTGCCTGCTGGATCTTCTCCCGTGCCCTAACACGGGGATATGTTGGCTCAAGTTCCGTAGAGACACCCAAAGCCAAACCTCAACGGCCGGAACTCGGTAGCGAGAACCGAAAGGATACTGTTACCGGCTTCCCGAGCCACAACGGGCGTGACCGTGCCTACGGAGGCCCCTATAAGGAACACCACACTGATTCTTCGGGCTTACCCGGCATCCTGGATCCTCGGTTCCCCGGACACCGGGGTATCCCCCTAGGAAAGGTGTTGGAGGTAGAGGGAAACTACTTCCTATTGAGACCTAGTAAGGGGCTTTCGGTGCGGGATGGCTTACAGTTTTTTAGGCCCCTGTCGAGTCTTAGAATGGAGGCTGTTCCCTTCGGGATCGAAACACTCCATCCTGCAAACCAGGGAGAAGGAACTCCAGGGGGAGCAACGAACTCGAAGGGGGCCAGGAACTCTAAGGGGGATAGAAACTTAAAGAAGGCTAGGAACCTGAATGGGGCCAGGAAACGGGGAAAGCCGATCCTCTTCTGCCAACCTGGACAACCGGTATGGATCAAAGCCCCTGAAACACCCCCCAGAGGAAGCGAGATCTATCTCATTTCTACCCATGCGGATGCCCTTCCAGAAGCGCCGGGGAACTTGCCTCGGAAACGGATTCCCCTGGAGATCTCGGTACTTGTAAGCCCTATCACGAGTGACTCTTCCCACCCGATCCAGGGCACACTACCCAAAGAGGCACTGTTAACCATTGTTGTAAACATGGTTAACAAACGCCCTACCCATACGGAGAATGCGGTATTCAGGGATACAGATGAAAGGGCCTCGACAGAACCTGCACCGGATGCGCCTTCGTCACAGCGACCTTCGTCTTCTCCGGAAGCTCTCCTGGTGTGGAATGGAACGATCCCTATGGAGAAGGCTCGTTCCGGCCTGGGAGTAGAAGACGTGTTTACCAAATACCTTTCCCCGCCGGGAGACTCCTTTTTCCAGGTTACCCGAGTTTCGGCAACCCTGAAAATATCGGCGCTGCCGAGAGCGCAAAAAGGCAAAACTGCCCCTCTAGCAGCAAAACAAGAGATGCATGTTTCGCCCGTAGCCCCAAAAGAAATACCGGCTCACGCGGGAGTAAAAAAAGAGATGGCAGTTCCGCCAGCAACAAACATGGAAATACCGCCCCCGGCAACGAAACAAGAGATGCCGGCAGGTTCCGAATCCGACAACGGTGTCAGTTGCGGGTTCAGTTTCGATTCCCCTATACCTTCGATCTTCATCCCCCCCTCGAAACTGAAAGAAATACGCCGGGCCGTGTACCGGGAAGCGGAGGAAGCCTGGATGCGGAGAAAGGAAGCCTACATCCAGGGAATTCTCCAGCCCCTCCGGGATCCTGCCCCCTCCGAACAGTCCGAAGAGGGCTGGAAGATTCAATCGCCCCCCTCCCGGGATCGGCTCTACCCTTCTCACTCAGGAATCCCCTTTGTAACCGATGAGGACCTACGGGAGGGCCCCTCGAGCATTAAGACAGCTCCTGTGGCCTTTGTATCGGAACCTGTCTCGGAGTTTGAAGGATTTTGCAAAGCAAGAGGCGTTCTGTTTCTTCCCCTGGCCCCGGTTCTTTTCACACCCGGTTCCTACTGGGCGAAGATCGAAAGATTCATCCGTACCCGACTGGAGGAAGAGCCAGCTTCGATGGTCTATCTGGGGCTGAACAACATCGGTCACATAGCCTTTGCCCGAAAATTTCTGAAAGAAGAGAGGGTGCGATTCTTTGCGGATTATGGTCTCTATATAGCGAACCGGTTTGCCCTGCGCATGGCAAGGGATCTGATCCCCCGGTTGGATTTCTATTTCCCCTGGGTCGAGGAAGGGAGGCTTCCGGAAAAGCGCTCTCATTCTTTGGCTTCCCCCTCGGTGGATCAACGTACCGCTCCGGCCGCCAGGCCCGGCGACTGTCAATCGATTTCCGCCGGTGAGTGGGGAACCTTCAAGCCTCCCCTCTTTGTGGGAAGGGCCTGTGTGTACCGCTCCCTCCCGGGAAGCCGTAGCTGTTCCGCCTGTCCCTTGCCTCTCCTCCTCAGACAGGGGAAGAGGACCTTCATCCTTAAAGCCGCGGAGGTGGGAGGAAGCTGCCTCAACCTCCTGTTTGAGGGCCCCTAAAACTAAAGACCCCAAAGACACCTCCGGCACGGTATTTTATTTCACCACCATCACCTTGCGAATCTCGTCCATATCCGGTCCCACCACTCGTATGAAATAGATTCCCCGGGCCACGATCCGGTTTCCCATGTTCCTGCCGCTCCAGGTGTAGGTGTAGGTGCCCTTTCCCTGGGGGCCCCGATGGATCACATACACGAGACTCCCATCGAGGGAGAACACCTGCACTGTCACCATCCCTGGCCGGGTTACCTCGTAGGTGAGGACGACCTTTTCCCCATTCTCCGGGTTGATCACGTTGTTGTAGATGGAAACCCCTCCCCGCTGACGGATGGGTTCCTGGAGCATGAAACTCCAGGGAACGAGACTGGTGGGATCCGTAGGGTCGGCAAGCCGCGCGCAGAAGAGGTTCCCCAACCGGAAGATGAACTCCACCTTCTTACCCGATTGGAACTCAGTGTCCGTCCCTGGCAGGAGGAAGTTTTTCAGAGCTCCCTGCGACTCGTAGGGGAACACTTCTCGGGAGAAAGGATTTCCCAAGGGGTTCAGTCCCCGTAGCCGGATGGGAAGCCAGATGTGGGGGAAGTTTCTCCGGGGGTCGTCGTCGGTTTTGTTGAAGTACTGTTCCGGTACATCCACGTCGTAGAACAGGGTCAGGGGAAGATTGGTGAAGGAAGCTGCCTCGATCCGGGCCTGTAGCACGATGTCCCGCACCTGGAGACGCCCCGTTCCATCAAAGACCCGGAGGGTGTTGGAAGATTGATCCATCGGTTTTCCTTCAACGGCTAATCCATCGGACGCCCAGAGGGGGGTTACCACCCCCAGTCCCACATCGGTGATTCGGTGTACATCGGTGGAAAGGGCGGCATTCCCTGTCTTATCCCATACTCCCTTGGTGGGATCCCCGCTCACCGGGCCTTCCAGGGCAAGGGTGGTGGTGAGGATTTCATCGGGGGTGAGGGTACGGTTCAGGTAGAGCCAGGCATCGTAGACACTTATGGGGTTGTCTCCTCGGGTGATGGGTTCGACCCTCGTTACACTGAACCCGTTATTGAGGGTGAACTTGGAGGAAGCGATCTCTACAGAATTGTTTCTGTCGCCAAACACGGGTTCAGAAAACTTCACGTAGACTTTGGAATCATTCGCGGAGGCGAGGGCCAGCTCGATCATCGGGGGAGTCCCCTCGATGGCTAGGTAGGGATACGGTGTGGAGGGCAGGAGGTTCCCTGCCAGGTCTGTGAGGTAAGCCTTGGTGTGATCGTAGGTGAACCAGAGCTGGGTTATTAGCCCCCAGGGATGCCCCGTATCCTGGAGGAGGACGGTAAAATACGGATCGTCCCGTGTGTTCACTTCGGTAAAAAGGGTGTTGTTCACCGTGGTATCGAATCCTGTATTATACGTATTCAAGAGGGGAGTGATTCCCACGGCTTCGAACTGGAAGGCGAGTTTCTTGTCCAGCGCGTCGGGGTAGGACCAGGTGGAATCCCGCATACCTCGGGGAACGTCCGGCTGCCCGAAATGGGAGCGACTCGCCACTCGATCAGGATGGGCATCGGGGTCGGGAGTCCCTGTCCAGTGTTCCGTAGGATCCCACGCTACGTCTTCCGTACTATTGTCCTGGATAAAGAACTCCATACGGTTCACCAGATTGGTGATGGTAGTGGCACGGCTAACCACCTCTTTGATGTCACCGGGAAGGTAGGTGGAAAAGGCGGGGGGATCGGTATCCCAATTGTTTAAATTCGATGGTGGCATCCCCACACCCAAGGAAGCGTTTGAGGGATTCCAGGGAGTCGTGGGAGTGGACCCTATGGTGATGGTCGCTTTTGTGTAGGGATTCGAGGTGGGTTCCACCGCATTCCCCGCCGAATCGGTAATGAGGTTATTGGGAAGCACCGTGATTGTCTGCCCTGCAGGATTCGACAGATTGGAATGGTAGCCTGGCCAGTACCGTTCAGATCCCGAGGTAAAACTGTAGCCAGAAACATAGATCGTAAGGCCCAAATCCCCGGAGGGGTTTTCTCCCTGGAGGGAGGCTCGATAGAGGGAGTTTGTAGCCACATTCCCATCCCTACTGCCTGGGTTAATGGTTCCCGGGTAGGAGAAGAATCCGACCAACGTTGCCGTACCGCCGGAAGAGCTTAGATGTCCTCCCCATTCACCAGGTGTAGAGAAACTCGTTTGGGCCCGAAGGTTCGAGGCAGGACTTCCAGAACCGATCTGGAAGGCTGGATCGGTCCCGATGTTTATGGGTTCCGAATAGCGGAGGTGGAAGTAATTGTGGGCATCGTAGGGCCTGTAGGTGAGAGGATTCCCCGTGGAGTCTTCGTCATGGGGAGCTCGACCCCGCTGCACAGCCACCAGTACTGGCCGGCATCCGTCTGCCACGCTAGTAAAACGCCCCGTAGTATACCCCGTGGTTCCTGCCTGTGTTTCCCGTGCGGTGGAGCGTACCCGGTTCTTGCTGGAGTCCCGGAACACGAAGAAATTGTTTAAGGTTGTTGCCGACTCCCATCCGGGCTTCCCTATCTCGCCGGTTTTGGCAAACCAGAGATTGGGTACACGGCTACGATGGGCCGGAGGAATCCCAGGCCGCCCCCGGTCTGTACTTCCTACATTCCCCGCCGAAGTTCCGGTGGCATCGGTGTTCCAGCGATTCGCGTCCGCCACTTTAAGGTAGAATACCGATAGATCCCCCGCTCCATTGGTAGAAACGGTGCATTCCGGATCGACGTAAGCCCCCGTGAAAGCTATAGTGCCGTTATCCGTTCGGAGGTTCGTTACCGATGAAGAGTACCCAATGATCTCGTTGATCTCGTTCCGGCTGTTTTCGATAGGTTTAGAAAACTCCACTCGAATCACATCGTCGTACACCGTGTAGGTGCCAGTACCCAAACCCGGGTTTCCCGGGACAAGCACCGCGCGAGTGGTGTCCCAGTTTACCGAGTCGCTGGCCGTAACATTTTCAGCGGCGGCAATAGTACGGGTCGCCTGGCAGTAGTTCACCGTAAGATTGTATGCCTCCGCGAAAGCCACTGCGGCATCATCCACATCGGACTGGATCACCAGGTTCCAGTTCCCCGTGTTGCTGTTCAAGGCCGTTCCGTTGGCGTAAAAATTCTTCCCTACCGTGAGGGTGGAACCGGCGAGGTTGGCAAACGCGGCAGCCCCGTAGTTAGGCGGATTCGCTCCCACCCCTAGTTGCAGCTCTGCGGGCAGATTGTAGGGAGCCCCCTGTAAATAAGCAGAAGGAACCGTAGTGACACTAGGATCCGCCCGTGTTCCCCCATCGACCGTTCTCCCCAGAGATGTATAGGCAAACACGTCGGCTGCTATGTTTCCCCCCGTTCCATCATCGGCATCGTCATCGTCGTTGTTGTAACCGGAGCCGAACAGAACCAGGTCCTGAAGGGTATTCAAGTTCTTGGGATCTGTACCCGTAGGATTCAAGTTCACAGTCCCCGCGTATAGGATCACATTACGAGCGGTCAGATTCGAGTATAGGTTTAGGGTACGGCCAGGAGAGTAGATATGTAGGTCGAAGCCGCCCAGGTTCTGGATAGTGGCGGTCCCGGCGTTCCAGGAAACATCCGCTGCACTGTTGGTTACGTGGACGGCAGAATTGAACTGTATCGGTTGGTTCGTAGTGGTAAGATCTGATTTGATGTCTACATTGCCCGTCCCGTTCTGGGTGAACCCCCCGGTAGCGGTGATTACCCCCGTGGCACCTTTGGTAAAGAGCCCGCTATTGGTGATGGTCGTAGTTCCTGTCACCGTAAGCGCATTGTTCACCGTCAGGGCCGCCCCCGTAAAGGTGTAATTCCCCCCGACCGTGGCTGCACCCTGCTGCACCAGGTTCGTCCCCGTAAAACTAAAGGCCCCCGTGTAGTCCTGCGCTCCGTTGAAGGTCGTCGTCCCGCTCCCCGACACTTGGGTGAAACTGGTGGCCGTCACATTATTGGTAAAGGTCGCGTTGTTGGCACTACTCACCGTGAGGTCCCCCAGCCTCTGTCCTCCTCCCACCGGCCCCGTTACACTGATGTTCCCCGTTCCTGCCACCAGGGTCAGCCCCTGCGTGGAGGCCGCCTGGGGATTCACCGTACTGGAAAGGGTAATGTCCCCAGCCCCTCCTCCTGTACTGAATTGCACGTTCTGCGTCAGTGTAATCCCCGTGGCAAAGGAAAGGTTCGTGTTGGTGGTACTGATGTTCGCCCCGATGCTGTTCGCCCCCGTCCCGTTCTGGGTAAATCCGCCTGTGGCTGTGATGGCCCCCGTGGCTCCCTTGGTAAAAAGCCCGCTATTGGTGATGGTGGTAGCCCCCGTCACTGTCAAGGCATTGTTCACCGTCAGGGCCGCCCCCGTAAAATCGTAAGTTTCTCCCACTGTGCAGGGTCCATTCTGCACCAGGTTCGTCCCTGTAAAATTAAAGAATCTTGCGTAATCCTGTCCGGCAGTGAAAGTCGTAGTTCCGCTTCCAGCTGTCTGACTGAAGCTTTCCGCAGTCACTCCTCCCGTAAAGGTCGCGTTGTTGGCACTGCTCACCGTAAGATCGCCCAGCCGCAGCAGATTCCCCACCGGCCCCATCACGTCTATGTTCCCCGTCCCCGCAACCAGGGTAAGCCCCTGCGTGGAGGCCGCCTGGGGATTCACCGTACTGGAAAGGGTAATGTCCCCCGCCCCCGCTCCCGTACTGAATTGCACACTCTGGGTCAGGGTGATCCCCGTGGCAAAGGAAAGGTTCGCGTTGGTGGTACTGATGTCCGCCCCGATGCTGTTCGACCCCGTCCCGTTCTGGGTGAACCCCCCCGTGGCGATGATCGCTCCGGTGGCAGACTTGGTAAATAGACCGCTATTGGTGATGGTGGTAGCCCCCGTCACCGTAAGAGCATTGTTCACCGTCAGAGCCGCCCCCGTAAAGGTGTAATTCCCCCCTACCGTAGTAGCGCCAAACTGTACCAGGTCGGTTCCTGTGAAACTTAAGTTTCCTGTGTAATCCTGGATTCCATTGAATATTGTAGTCCCACTACCCCCTGCCTGGGTAAAACTGGTAGCCGTCACGTTTCCGGTAAACAGTGCGTTCCCCGTCGTGGTAATGGTGAGCGCCGCCAACCGCGTTACTCCACCGACATTCCCCGTTACACTGATACTTCCAGTATCCGTATAGAATCGTAATCCTTCCGAGCCTACGGTATTCGCATCTACCGTCGAGGCACAGCTAATGTTCCCCGCCCCATTCGCCTGCAGGAGGACATTCCCCGTAAGGGTCAGGGGACTATTGAAGGTAATGGAGTTTCCCGAGCTGGTAACGATATCTCCCCGGATGGATACCGAGCTACCCCCTCCGCCGCTTATCTGGGTAAAGGAACCTAGGATATTGATGTCCGCTGTGGTATCGTCTCCCACACTGGTGGTGTCCTGTATCGTGAGAGTTCCGCTCTGGGTGATTTGCACATTACCCGTCGCCGAACTATAGATTCCACTATTTACCGCAACATCTGTACCTGTAACTGTAAGATTTCCTCCGATATTCACCGCACCCGCGAACGATACATCCCCACTGGTAGTGATTGAGATACCCGTGGGATCTGCACCACCACCGATGGTGTTGGAAAAGGTAACATTACCAGTCCCCCCATTCACTGTCAGTGTAAAGGCTCCCGAAAGATCCTGGGCAAACTGGATAGGCCCGGATGTGGTAGTAAGGGTGGTGTTCGCCCCCAGCACCACGGCATCGTTGTACGTCTGCGCCCCCGTGGTAGTCACCCCTCCTCCGTTGACCTGCGTCGTTCCCCCCGCATCGGTGGTGAGACTCCCTAAGCTCTGCGTTCCCCCCACCGCTCCTCCCAGGGTCGTCGTCCCTGTACTGTTCAGCGTGAGGGTTCGGTTATTCGCCGCATTATCCGCATTCACCGTCGAGGCAAAGCTGATGTTCCCCGCACCCGCATTCAACGTGGTGTTCGCCCCCAGCACCACCCCATCGTTATACGTCTGCGCCCCACTAGTGGTCACCGCCCCCCCATTGATCTGCGTCGTGCCCCCCGCATCGGTAGTGAGACTCCCTAAGCTCTGAACTCCCCCCACCGCTCCTCCTAGGGTCGTCGCCCCCGTACTGTTCAGCGTGAGGGCTCGGTTGTTGGCCGCATTATCCGCATTAATCGTTGAATCGAAGGTGATGTTTCCCGCTCCTGTGCTGATGGTTAAATTCCCGGTCAACGTCACCTGCCGGTAGAATCGCACAGGACCCCCGACAGTTGTCACATCCCCCTCGGTACTGATAGGCCCAGCGAGGGTCTGCCCAAAGTTCACTGGTGCGGCCCCCGTAGCCGTAATGTCCCCCGAAGCGGTAACCGTTGTGCCCGTAGCGGAATCGATGGATACGGCCCCGGTACTCATAGTGATGGGGGCGGCCAGGGTTACGGTGGAAGTGCTAGAGGTGACGCTCACCGCTCCGCTACCCCCGGTAATTGCTGCGGTAATCGACACCGAAGAACCGGTAGAAGTGACGGTGATGACTCCATTCCCGGCGCTCAGGCTGGCTCCTACAGTTACCGCCCCTGTGTGGTTGATGGTGATTGCTGTACCTGTAGTGGTAATCGTTGCGCCGGTATTGTCGAAACTCGTCCCCGCGCTGGAAAACCCGTTGGGGACAGTCACCGTGTTGTTTAGATCCACCGCACCCCCGTTGGTAATGGTAAGGGAGTTCCCTGTGATGGTGTTATTGGCAGTAACGCCGTTACCAGCGGAGTCAAGAGTGATATTCCCGCTCGAGGTGGAAACTGCCCCGGCTAGGGTCAATAACCCCGCTGAGGTTACGTCCAGCCCCGGTGCACCGGTAGAGTTGGTGGTGATAGCCCCCAGTGTGAGGGCCCCCAGCCCCCCGAACCACACACCCCCCGGTGCGTTGGTAACCGTCACGTTCGCCTGGCCCGCGGGAAACTGGATACGATTGGGAGCAGAACCAATGGAACCGGCGCTGGTTAGGCTTATAGTCCCTGATGTGGAAAGTTCGGCCACCCCGTTGGTAGCGTTTGATGAGGTAATTCCTCCTGTCCCTGCTACGAGGGTAATGTTCCCCGATCCACCTGTGGCAAGGGCGGTTGAAGTACCCTGGTCGTCCAGGACGATTCCCCCTGCCCCGCTATCGGCATAGACAGTAATGCTGGCCGCCGGTACCGGGCTTGTGGCGGTACGGACTGTCACGGTAGCCGCCTGCTGGCCATTCTCTCCGATCACCAGGGTGGAAAAACCAGAGAGAAGGGCGAGTTCCGCATCGGAGAGGGAGAAAGCGCCGCCCACCGAATCTCCTATGACCATGGCACGAGTTGCGGGGGTACCAGTGTAGAGGTTGATGGTCTGCGCCCTTAGGTTCGCTGAGAGGGATAGATCATCAGAGCGTATCGTAAGCACCGATAATCGGATAGTTCCTCCGATTCCCTGGGTGATGGTGAGAGTCTGCTGGCCGCACCGGAGGGTGAGCTGACGGGTATCCGCCACATCCCCATTCACCGTTCCGTTCAGGTTGATAAGGGCTCCTACAGGGACTGCCCCTCCATTGGTAGTGTCCAGGCTGATATTTGCGGTTACCGTTGCCGCATCCTGTAGGGTAATGGAGTTTCCCGCCGTTACGATACTCGCTCCCAGGCTGATCCCTCCTGTCCCGGCATCGAGGGTAATCGAAGCATTGTCGGAACCCGTAATTTGCCCATTTACCGTGATGGATCCCGCTCCTGCCGGCGAACGGATCGTCACCGGATCCAAGAAGGTAACGGCACCGCTTACCGTAATAGCCCCCGTACCTGTGGCACTGCCGATGGTAATGGAGGTAAAGCCGTTGGCCAGGGCGGCAATATCGGAAGCAATAAGGTCGAGGGTTCCGCCCCCCGTGTCGGCCGCTCCCCCGATGGCGATGGCCTGAGAGGCTGTGTAGGGTTGTAATACGAGAGTACTGTTTCCGCTGAAGCTCCCCGCGCCACCCGTGAAATTAATTTCATTAGACGTAATGCTTGTAGCTCCGTTCAGAGAGGCGGTACTGGCAAAGCTAGTGCTGGATACGGAGGTAATGCTCACCGGTCCGTTCACCGCCACACTGGAAGAAAACACCGTACTGAGGGCACCACTAACCGTGAGAGCCGTAAGGGGTGTAGCGCCTACCGCACCGGTAAAGGTCACCGTACCTCCCGTACCTCCATTTAGGGTAAGGGCTTGCGCACCGGAGGTGGTGCTCTGGAAGGTGACATTCCCCCCTGCCGGGTTAGCCCCCCCATTGGTTGTATCCAGCGAAACGCCCCCTGTCAGGGTAACGGCTCGCAGGAAGTTGATTGCATCCCCCGTGGTGGTAATGTTCGCCCCCAGGGATACCGCACCCGCTCCATTCTGGTCAAAGCCGCCCCGGGCTGTGATAGGAGCGGAGATGGTCAGAGCCCCCGCGTTGGTGAGGGTTACAAGGCCTCCTTCCACGCTTGCCACCGAGTCCGATAGAGTGATCGTCCCACCCGCTAGGGTAGTTATCGTGATGGAACCGGTTCCCCCGCTAGTGGAAAGGATATCCCCCCCACCCCAGACTCCTGTGGTGATGTTGCCACTGGCCGTGATATTGATCACCCCATTGGTCGTGGTGATAGGTCCTGAGGCATCCCCGAGCTGTACCCCACTCGCTTCGCTTATGTAGATATCCCCTCCGGCAGTGGCCCGGATCGTCCCCACATCGGTCACTACCGCAGCACCGCTAGCACCGATGGCTCCTCCCGCGCTCAGTACTAGAAGACTCGTACTTCCTCCTGCACCCACTGTCCCTGCCGTCCGGGAGATACTCCCCCCACCTCCCGCGGTAAGAGTGATGGCGGCATTGTTCGCGGAAGCAATATTCTGGGATATGGCGATCCCCCCCGATGCGGCATTCAGGGTTATCGTTGTGCCCGCTCCCGTAGTAGTCACCGTATTGCCGAAACTGATAGCCCCGCCTGTAACGATATCGATGAGCCCTCCATTGGTGGTTATATTTCCGCCCCCATCCCCCAGTTGGACCGCGTTCGCTTCACTGAGATAGATATTCCCCCCGGCGCTGGCTCGGATCGTACCTACATTGGTTACCACTGCCGCCCCGCTGGCACCGATGGAAGCCCCGGCACTTAACACCAGGGGGCTAGAACTTCCCGCCGCCCCTACTGTCCCCGCGCTCCGGGTAATGTTACCCCCCGCCGTTAGGGTGAGGGTGCCGTTGGAAGCCGACTGGATATCGGCAGCTAGGGCGATGTTACTGGCTCCCCCTGTGGCGGTGAGGGTAACGCTGCCCGTTCCGTGGGCGGAAACCGCTCCATTCACGGTAATGGTTCCATTGGCGGTAACGGTGATACTCGCATTGTCCTGGGAAGTGAATAGCGTAGGTGAACCCGCATTGAGGGTCACGGTACTGCCGCTCAGGATCGTTACGGGATCCACGAAAGTTGCCGTATCCACCGTCACGGCACCTGAGGTATTCCTTCCGATAGTGATGGAGGAAAACCCATTCTGTAGAAACCCCAGTTCCGTATCATCCACATCGAACTGAGCACCGCTTGTCCCGATGGACACAAGCCGCCCTGCCGACGCGGGTTGCAGGGTTAGAGTACCGGTACCGGAGAGGGCTGCCCCGATGGCGAGGGTATCGGCAGTGAGGGAAAGGTTCCCCACTCCACTAGCGATCGTGTTAGATACGGTAAGAGAATTTGTCCCCGTATCGATTTCGACCCCGACGGCCGAGACGGCTCCACTAACCGTAAGGTTCGTTTGTCCTTCCAGATAGAGGCCTCCCAAAAGGGTGCAAGCCCCCAGGTTTGCCACATTCACAACCAGGGGATTCCCGCTGGATCCCACGTTCCCCGCCTGGGGAAAAGCGACGGTTCCCACCCCTGGGATCGCTACATGGGTGGCTCCCGAGGCTACTGTAATGTTTCCTCCATTGGAAAAGGTGAGGGTTTTGCCCGCTGCCAAGGTAAGGGTATTCGCCGCAAAGGAAATAGGACTCGTATTCCCTTCGATGGTAAGGTTGTAGGAAGTTGCCCCGAGGTTGATGGCTCCCGAGCCGGCGATATAAATGGTACCAGATCCATCCGTCGACCTCCCGATGGTAACGGTACCCGTACAGGACAGATTCTGCAGCTCCGTGGTAGTCAAGCTTAGGGTTCCTGCGGTGCCGTCGTTCAACGCGATGGGGCGTGCAGCCGTGAAAGGTTGGATCAGAATCCCCCCGTTGGCCGTGAGAGTCGCCCCGATCCCCATGTCATCGGCCGTAAGAATGAGGGATCCTCCCCCCCCGCTCCCTGATGTAATGGTTCCTGCCCCGGAGGTGGTAATGGTTCCCGTCCCCCCATTGAAAGAAAGGACCGGAGCTCCCGCTACATTGGTTATCGCCCCCGTGATGGTGAACCCATCCGCATCTTGGATGTACACATCCCCATCGGCGGCAATACCAGTGATATTGGCCACTGCCAACCGGAGGGGATCTGCTAAAGTTCCTACCGTAGTGGCCGAAAGGATAGATAGACTTCCCGTTCCCCCGATGGTAATGTCTGCGGTAGTCGCCCCGGGGGACGTCACGGCCCCTCCGGTATTTATCGTGAAGGTCCGGTTGTTGGGTAACGTGAGAGTATTCCCTGCGCCGAAGTTGAACACCACAGGGGAAGAGGCACCCCGCAGGGTAAAATTGTAAGATTCACCCCCTGCGTTAATCGACCCAGAGCCCCCGATAGTGATGGTGCCTGTCCCCGTAGACCTTCCGATGGTAACGGTTCCCGTGGAATCGATCCGGCTAGTCAACTCCGTGGCATCGAGGCTGAACCCCGCACCCGGATTGTTAAGGTAGATCGCCGCTCCATCCGTGTTTGGCTGGAATACGATCCCCCCGTTGGCGGTGATCAACCCTCCTGTGAGGTTCACGTCACTGGCCGTAAGGGTGAAAGTGGAAGTCCCCGCGTCGATGTTGACCCCGGAACTGAAGGTATTCGCCCCTGTGTCGATCTCTACGGGGTTGTTGTTAGTGGTAATGATTCCGCTCACCGTGAGGTTCGCCTGTGCCTGTAGGTACAGCCCTCCCGTTAGGGTGCTGGCCCCGAGGTTCGCTACATTCACAACCAGGGGATTCCCACTAGCGCCTACACTCCCTGCCTGAGGAAAAGCCACGGTTCCCGCGCCGGCGATCGCTACATGGGTGGCTCCGGCGGTTACCGTGATGTTTCCCCCATTGGAAAAAGTGAGGGCCTTACCGGATGCCATCGAAAGGGTGCTGGCCGCAAAGGAGACAGGGCTCGTAGCCCCTTCGATCGTGAGGTTGTAGGTAGTACCGCTTATATTGGTAGCCCCCGATCCCCCGATGGTGATGGCTCCCGTTCCCGTAGCACGCCCTATGGTAACGGTTCCTGTGGTAGTCAGGTACCCCAACTCCGTGGCCGTAAGGTTGAAGGTTCCTGCGGGGTCGTTCAACCCGATGGTTACGGCATCGGAGGTTGGCTGTAGGGTGATGGTACCAGCCCCCGAGTTCCCCAGGGTATTACCCAGGGCAATTTGGTCCGCAGTGATGGAAACGGAACCTCCTGCGGCAACGGTTACCGATCCGGTGGAGGTAAAAGTAGAGGAAGTAGATGTGAGGCTAGTGGGAGTTCCATCGGTGGAACCTATCGTAATATCGCCACCGCCTGCTGTAAGATTCAGGGCCTGAGCCCCACTTACGGTTCCCAGGGTGATATCGTTGTTTCCATTGGTACCCGTGAGGGTGATGGTTCCACCTCCTGCTCCCAGCACCACACTGTTCGGTATGGAAACCCCCGCCCCCGCGGTGTTCACCGTCAAGGTTCCATTCAAGGTAACAGTGGCATCGTTATAGGTTTGGGCACCCCGGGTAGTGACTGCTAGTAGAGATAGAGTCCCCCCCGCATTGGAGGTGAGGGTCTGCAACGCCTGGGTAGCTCCCACCGCTCCGCTTAGGGTGACCGCTCCTGAACAATTCAAGGTGAGAGTCCGGTTGTTCGCCGCGTTATCCGCATCGATCGTACCTTGGAACGCGATACCCCCGTTGGCGGTGATCGTCGTATTGGCACCGAGGGTGACAGCATCCTGGGCGGTAAAGGTCCCATTCCCCAGGTCGATGGTTCCCCCGTTCAAGGCTATGCCTCCGGCCCCGGAATCGAGGGTCAGGTTCCCGTTTCCAGCGGACGAATTATAGGACCCTGCCACGACGATCGACCCATTGTTCTGCACGGTAAGGGAATACGGGGGAGTCATTGCCGCAGTGGCCACATAGATGGTACCCGTATGAGCCGCCGAGCCAACCCGGAAGGCTCCCGCGGTGATACCCGTGAAAGCCGAGTTGTAGTACACATCCGTTACAAGAGCGGTATCCGTGGGGGAGAACTCCACAGTATAGGTCCCCGTACGGGGGGTGAGAGCGAAGGTTCCCGTTCCCGCGTTGATCGTGTTGGTCCCCCCTAAGGAAAGCCCGTCCACCGTGAGGCTGATGTTCCCGTTCACCCCAGCGGTACTGATATCCACCCCCGAACCAAGGGAGAGGGAAGAAGCCGAGATACTTAGGGCTCCCGCTGCCGTAGCCCCCACCGTCACATCCCCTCCGAAACTCACTGTACCGGTTCCATTGGCAGATAGGGTAAAATCCTGGGCTCCGCTCACCGTACCGGTGATACTGACGGAACCATTACTGGTGGTGGTAAGGGAAGTCGCGGCCCCTAAGGTCACATTCCCCGTGTAGGTCTGCGTACCCGAGGTGGTCACATTCCGAAGGGTAATCGCGTTGGGTGCTCCATTGGTAGAGGTTACCGATACACTCGAAAGGGCTGTTCCTCCCCCTACGGCTCCCCCGAAGCTCACCAATCCTGTTCCCACACTTACCGTAAGCGACTGAGCCCCGTTCACCGTACCCGAAAAGGTCACAGTGCTATTGGTCGTCGTCAGTGTCGTATTGGCACCGAGGGTTACATTGTCGTTGTACGTCTGCGCCCCTGTAGTCGTTACCCCTCCGCCGTTGATCTGCGTCGTTCCGCCCGCATTGGTAGTGAGACTGCCCAGCGCCTGACCGCCCCCCACCGCTCCCCCGAGAGTCGTTATTCCCGTACTGTTCAACGTGAGGGTACGGTTGTTCGCCGCCGCATCGGCATTCACTGTTCCTCCCAGCGTGATATTCCCCGCTCCTGCGGAAAGCACCGTATCGGCTATTAGAACCACAGGCGTATCCCCATCCCCCAGGGTAATGTTCTGCCCCGCACCTCCACCCGTAGCAATCGTTCCCCCTACACTCACACTGGAGGGGGTAGTAGCCGTTACCCCGCCGGTAAAGGTGATACTATCCCCGGAATCGTTTCCCAACGTCAGAGTTCCCCCATTGGCAAAGGTCGTAGACCCGGCCCCGGTAATACTTGAAGTCTGGGCCCCCGCACCCCCATTAAACACCAGATTCACCGCCGCCGCTGGTGTCGACAGGGCCTGTGCCGTCAGGGCTCCATCGACACTGGTTGTCCCCCCGCTAAGGCCGCTCAGATCCAAGGTCCCTGTCCCCAGATTCACTACTCCTAATGTATTCGTTCCCGACCCTGTCAAGGTTAAATTGAAATTCCCTGGGCCTGGAATGTCATACAACGTGATATTCCCGCTCCCACTGCTAAGCGTTGTGTTTCCCGTCAACGTGATGGTACCCGCTGTACCGAAATTGATAGCCGCATTCGTGGTACTTATCGTGCCTGCTAGGCTTTTACTGCTCGGAGCTGTCGCCGTCACCCCTCCGGTAAAGGTCATCCCGTTGGCAATAACTAAGGTTCCCGTGTTGCTGAAGGTCACCGCATTCGTTATCGTGCCGCCAGCCCCGAACCGCACGTTGTACCCCTGGGCTGCGGTACTCAACGTCCCTATCGTTACCGCTCCCTGGAAATCGATCGTCTGTCCTGCACTCGTATTGGTGAGAGTTACTGTGGAAGCGCTCAACGTACTGGTAAAAGTAACCCCGTTGGAGTTCGTGATGGTGAGGGAGTTGGCTACCACTATCGCCGAACCAGCCGAAAACGCTCCTGCCCCATTGAGCTCCAGGTTATAGTAATCGGTAGCACCGAAATCGGTGATCGTTCCCCCTGCCACAGTATAGCGGACAGTTCCTGAATCGGTATCGTTCTTGCTGGGTCTACCCGCTCCAGATATGATCAGAATGCCATTGTTGTTGAAGGTCCCGTTGATGGTGAGATTGTTGGCCCCGATGGTAAGGCTTGCCCCTGCGTCGATGGTGAGTTGATTGATGGACCAGTTTGCGGCAGGCAATACCGGGTAGTAAGGCCTTCCGCTTGGAATGATGATATTTTCCGTACCATCGTTCAGAGACGGTGCCACTCCCCCTGCCCAGTTGGAACCTGTTGTCCAGCTGGTATCCGTATTGCCGCTCCACGTATAGGTAGGGTTAGGATCCAGGATCGTGATGAGCTTGTCATCCACACTAGTCCAGGTGGCTCCCCCATCCACCGACAGTTCGAGCCTGCCGGAAGAGGGAGCATCGGTAGCGGCATTGAACTGTAAGGGAGTGGCTCCTCCGATGGTCAATGTGTTGGTTACGGCAAAGTTGGCTGTCACATCTATCAGTAACGTTTTGGATGTGGGATAACTTACCGTGGCGTTCACCGCCCCACCTCCGGTCCCTCCTACCGTCAATGTGGGGGTCGTGACGGAAGTTAAAAATTCCGCCTGCAAACTGGAAGGAATCCGGATACGGATATCGTTGGCTGCCGTGATATTGGCTGTCCCCGAATCGGAGATAGTGATGGTGGGAAGGTTGATGGGAGCCGCCTGGTTCGAATAGTAGGTGAGGTTCGACGCACTACTAATACTGGGAGGTAAGTCGGCCTGGAAAGTAACGGTGGCAGTGCCAAAACTCGAAGTGCCAAAATTGCTGGAACCCCCAGTTCCGTTCCAATAGAAGGTGACAGTAACCGTTTCGGCCACCGCATCGGTTACGGTGAAGGTGGCGAGTCCATCCCCATTGGTGGCTATGAGTTCATCCCCCGCACCGCCGTTATTATTAGGGCTAATGGTGGCTGAACCACTGACGGTCACATAGATATTCCGTACATAGGGTACGGGGTTACCCCCCGAGTCCACGATCTGAAGGGTAAATCCCTGGTTCGTGCCGGTGATAGCCGTAGCGGAGGTGGGGGTAATGGTTACATAGGAGGGTGCCGGCGGAGTGTAGGAAGCTGCATAGGTACGCAGGATCGTTCCCGAGGGGTTCTCGAACCAGAACATACTAGTATTAACTGCAGGTTCTCCACCGTTCGTCTCTGTGACTTGCAACCTCCAGGTACCGTTCGTCTCCGAACCGATGGGATAACTAGAGGTCGCGATATCAGCCGGCCATGTCACACCATTGCCTGACACTGTAGGCGCTGCAAGAGAGCTTCCGCTTTTATCCCAGGCTGCCAGGTTTTCTCCACTATCCATGTCCCAGTTGCGGTAATCGATGTTTCCGGTAGCTCCTTCCGGCACAAAGGGATAGAGGTTCCAAGTGGTCCCCGCCCGCTGTAGGAGGGCCAAGGTCCAGCAGTAGGCAAAAGCCCGAATGTTGGGATCCCCTGTGGGAGTCCCACTATTGGAATAGGAAACATCCAGTTGGAAGCCGTTTTTATCCCCATTAGGTGCCTGGGCTACAATCTTGAAATAGTACTTGTTCCCAATATGCTCTCCCTGACTGGGGCTCACTCCGGCAAAATAGTTCCACCCATTTTCATTGATATAAGATTTCGTGTCCAGAATTGTCCCCGTAGTTGCCTCAGAAAGACTCGCAAAGGTAAGCTGACGGGAGGTGGCAGAAGAAAGGGTTCCTGTACCCCCTACGAGGTAGTAGTTCCAAGAAGCTCCAGCAGTACCCTGGTCAGGATTGTTAGGAGCAGTGGGAGTCGCGGTATCGATCCCGGGATGGTTGATGGCAAAGTACAGGGTGGATGTAATCGTATCGGGAACCTCATAGAACACCACCATGTAGGAATCCTGATCCCCATTTGCAGGAGCCCCGGTAGTCTGAATGTAGTTGTTCGCCTCCGCGGGAATCCGGCTCTGGGCAGGAGCGAACTGAACAATACCTACTAACAGGGCAATGACAAATAGGTAGCTACTTTCTTTAAATAGACCATCCATGACACTCGATCGGTGCATACTTTGTACCTTCTGTCCTCCGCTTAGAAGTATACACCGTCAACGAGAGGTTTTCCTACACTTTGCTTTATTCCGCTTTTTTCTATAACGCTGCCAGTATGCCCCCATCCACGTAGATGATCTGGCCGTTGATGAAGTTCCCCGCGTCGGAAGCCAGAAGGAGCATGGCACCGATCAGTTCCTCCGGATTTCCCCACCGGCGAGCTGGTGTCCGGCCCATGAGCCAGGAGTTGAACTCCGGGTTATCCGCCAGGGGTTTCGTCATCTCGGTGATGAAGTATCCGGGGCCTATTCCGTTTATTTGGATATTGTACCGCGCCCAATCCACACACATGGCCCGAATCAGCATCCGTACCCCGCCTTTGGCAGCGGTATAAGGACCGGTGGTGGTACGGCCCAGTTCGGACATGAGGGAGCAGGTAAAGATGATCTTTCCCCGCTGCCTCTGGATCATTCCCTGCGCGACCTTCCGACTCACCACAAAGGCGCCCGTCAGGTTCGTGGCGATCACCTCATCCCAGGTTTCATCGGTTACCTCATGCAAGGGAGCCCGGCGCTGGATACCCGCGTTGTTCACCAGGATCTCGATGGGCCCCACCTCCCTCTCGATGCGTTCGATGGCAGGATCCACCTCTACCCGCTTGGTAATGTCGAAGGCGTATCCGTAGGCATCGTAACCATGAGCCCGGAACTCTTCCACGGTACCCTTAAGCTTGTGGGGATCCCGACCGTTCAACACGACCCGGGCACCCGCATCAGCCAGCCCCTTGGAAAGCACCTTACCGAGGCCCTGGCTAGAGCCGGTAATGAGGGCAACACGATTGTCCAAGCGAAAGAGCTTACTTGTAGCCATTGTCTCACCTTTCCTGAATTGCTAATTAAAATCTGGTTAACTAGTCGATTCTCTACGAGTTGATCACATTCTATATCAATGCTATATTTAACACAAGGGAATAGTGAGATACGATGACTAAAAATCAAAAAGCTCTGCATTACTTTCAGGAAATCGAGTTTAAAAAACCTTCTGATATTATTATCGAGCAGATCAATCGGCTCATTTCCACAGGGATTCTCAAGCCGGGGGATATTCTTCCTTCCGAGCGGGTGCTCGCGGAACGATTTGGCGTAGGCCGAGGGTACGTGCGCGAAGCTATACGGAAACTTGAGTTTTACGGAATTCTAAAAACATTACCCCAGCGGGGAACGGTAGTCGCCAATATAGGAGTAAAAGCGCTGGAAGGTTTAATAGCTAATGTTCTCAACTTGGACAAAAAAGATATGAACTCCTTGCTTGAGGCTCGATCGATTCTTGAAATTCATGCTGCGCGGTTGGCTGCCGAACGAGCTACAGCGGAAGACAAAGAGGCTCTGAAGAAAACTCACGAAGAGTTTCATGCCCAGGTGAAGCAGGGAAACGCAGCATTGGAAGAAGATTTATTGTTCCATATTAAAATAGCGGAAACTTCAAAGAACTCCGTCCTAAGGTCACTCATTTCACTCATTACTCCTGATATCATCACCCTTTCTAACGATTTAGACTCCTGCCAAAACGGGAGATTCCTAGAAGCCTTTCATGAACATGAAGCCATCCTGGATGCAATCCTATCCCAGGATCCAACCCAAGCTGCCACTGCCATGCAGATTCATATGGATCGATCATTAAAACAGTTCAATAAACTTAGTAAGAACAAAATATAAAATTTTCCTTGACAATGCGGTGAATCAAGTATATGATTCTAACAACTGGTTAACCAGTTAAATTATATCCAGTTAGCTAACTGGGAATCAATTCAATTTCGAGGAGGTTTTAGTCATGAAGAAACATGTAATAAGAGGGTTCTGCATGGTACTCTTCTTCGTTTGTACAGCCCTAATCGGGTATGCAGGCGGATCCAAAGAAAAAGCCCCTACACAGGTCGCGGAGAAGAAAGTTATCAAATTATCCCACAGCCATCAGGCGGACTCTCAGTCTTCTGAAATACATTTTGCCGCAGAGACCTTTAAGAAATTCGTGGAGGAAAACTCAAAAACTTTGGAAGTCAAAATTTATGCAGCTAACGCATTGGGAGAAGAACGAGCTGTGTACGAGGGCATCCAACTAGGGGGAGGAGCCACTTCAGTAATTAGCGGAACAGCCATATTAAATAATTTCAACCAAAGAATCGGTGTATTAGATCTCCCATTTCTCTGGAGAGGATATGATCATGTGCATAAAGTTCTGGACGGTGAAGTAGGCGCCATGCTAGCAAAAGAACTAGAAACGGCGGGTTTTAAGGTTTTAGCCTGGATGGACAGCTGGGGTTATCGAAATGTTGTCACTGCCAAGAAAGAAGTTAAGAAACCTGAAGACTTAAAAGGACTAAAGATTCGTACTATTCAAACTCCTATCTATGTCGCAGCACTGAATGCAATGGGCGCGAACGCAACCCCTATGGCGTTCGGTGAAGTATACACGGCGATGCAAACAGGAGTAATCGATGGTTATGAACACGGAGCTGCCGTTACAAAAGCACAGAAATTTTACGAAGTCGCAAAGTATATCGCCTTAACTCGCCATCTATTCGGTCCCCTGGTGTTTTGTTATTCATTAAACGAGTGGAATAAGCTGACTCCGGAAGAGCAAGGAATAATTCAAAAAGGAGCAATCATAGCTAGGGATGAACAGAGAAAACTTGCCCCGGTTCGAGAAGCGGAATCATTTGCATTTCTTAAAGAGAAAGGCATGGTAATCAACGAAATAGATACAACTTCGTTTCAGAAAAATGCCAGTTCGATACAGGACCAGATTGCAGCAGAACGCAAAGCGACAGACTTGTTGGGTAAGATACGGGAAGTAAAATAAATCACTCCAGGGGAGGGGTATCCCTCTCCTGGTGTCTTATATTAGGGGGGCGCATGTTCCATCGGTTTAATGCATGGATCGATCGTATCGTTCAATGGCTTGTAGTCATTCTTTTCATCTCGATGGTTATCGTAGGAGGAATGCAGGTATTCAATCGATTTATATTGAACAAATCTTTAAGTTGGAGTGAAGAGTTTCAGAAGTTCGCCCACATCTGGATCATATTCTTATCTATTCCTCTGGGATACGCCAAAAATTCCCATATCGGTATGGAGATGTTCGCTTCAAAGCTTCCTCGCTCTATAAAAAAACTTCTTTCGTTGTTTATTGATATCCTATGGGGAGCTTTCGGAATTTTCATTGCAAGGTACACTTACCGAATCATGCAGATCGCAAGAACTCAAACCAGTCCCGGCTTGGATCTACGAATGGATTGGGTATACGCAGGACTTTTTATCGGTATGGCATATTTAGTACTGGTATCTCTGAGAAGACTCTTAGGACATAGGAAAGGTTGATATGCTTTTAGGTATTTTTTTTGCACTTTTGGTGTTACTCTTTTTGGGTACTCCAGTTCTTTTAGCAATTGGGACAATTGGTTTATTAGGAATAGCGCTTACTCCGGATCTGGTAATAGCGCTTTTTCCCCAGAAAATGTTTGCGATGCTGGATAGCTTTAGTTTATTGGCAATGCCATTTTTCATTCTTGCCGGATCGTTAATGTCAAAGGGTGGGATCAGTAAGCATCTAGTGGAATTTTCTGAAACTGTCGTAGGGCATCTACGGGGTGGTCTAGGGCATGCTGCAGTTGTCTCCAGCATGATTTTTGCCGGTGTTTCAGGTTCTTCCACCGCCGATACTACCGCGATCGGGTCGATTCTAATCCCTTCCATGAAAGAAAAAGGATATAAGCCTGGATTCGCTGCCTCTTTAGTCGCTACGGCAGGGACCATCGGCCCCATCATTCCTCCGAGTATGACTATGATCGTATATGGTTCCATGGCGGGGGTTTCTATCGGAGGTTTGTTCCTGGCCGGAATTATCCCTGGGATTCTCATCGGTTTCGGACTGATGGCAACCATTTTTCTTCATTCCTTCTTTGATAACTTCCCTGAACTCCGCTTAAAAACAGGACGATTCCATCTGCTAAATGTCCTCAAATCCGCCCATAAAGTTTGGGTGGCATTGCTAGCGCCTGTTATTATTCTGGGAGGCATATTGGGTGGGATATTCACCGCCACGGAAGCAGGCGTGGTGGCATGTTTATACGCTTTTATCGTTACCTTCTTCATTTACAAATCGATACGGCTGCGGGACTTGTTCGATATTATCTTAGATGCGGCAATAACTACAACGATGGTTGTGGGTATTATATCCGTGGCAGGTGGGTTAGGATGGCTCCTCGCTTATCTGGACTTTAATGATACAGTTCTCTACCTCCTGACTAGTATTTCAACGAATCCGACATTTGTTCTGTTAATGCTTTTGGCAGTCATGCTGGTACTTACCATGTTCATTGAATCCCTTGCAGTCTTAATCATTCTGGTACCCGTCGCCGTGTATATAAGTAACCAATTCGGATTCAACCCCTATCATTTCGGCCTGCTAATGGTAATGGCCACACAGATTGGCGCTACCACCCCACCTGTGGCAGTGCTACTTTTCGTTGCCACCAGCATCGCAAGTACATCCTACGATGAAACAGTGCGATACTGCTTACCCTTCATAGCTACACTAATTTTTGTTCTACTCATAGTGGTGTTTATCCCAGATCTAGCAACATGGATTCCTATGAGATTTTTGGGTCCGTAAAGTTGAATCATTCCATTTTCTCAATATTGGACTTCTAAAAGGAGAGTTTATGCCACGTATTATACATGCCTATGAAAATAAAAACCAACCGATTCTCCCCGGTAGAAAAGGTCTTGTTCCCCTCACCTATTTCAATCTAATCAAATTATCTAAAAACGAGGAATATGCGTATGCTGTGCCCCGTTTCGAGACCGTAGCGGTAGTATTGAGCGGCACTGTCGATATTGAAGTGGCCGGTATGCAGTTCAAGCATATTGGGCAACGGAAAGATATTTGGTCGGGAAATGCGGATTCTGTATATGCTCCATCTGGAGAGGAAGTATCAATACGATGCCGATCTTCAGAAGCAGAAATAGCTGTAGCAGGTGGCCGCTTCAATGTAACGAATAATTCCCTCTGGAGTCCTTTCCGAATCTCTCCTGACGAGGTTCTCATGGTAGATGTAGGATCAACTGAAACTCACTCTCATAGAAAGATTTACCATATTCTTGGCAAAAACACCGAGGGTCGATCAGGAAATCTACTGGTGAGTGAACTGTATGCCGACCCTGGATGCTGGTCAGGATATCCTCCCCACAAACATGACGAAGATCAGGGGGACATCGAAACAAGATTTGAAGAAGTGTACCACTACAGGTTTGATCCTGAAAACGGTTTTGGAATACAGCTCGTTTTTCAAGCTGATGGAAAAGAAAAGCTATTCCGAACGAGAAATCGGGACACCGTGATAATTGATAAGGGATATCATCCTACAGTCACATCTCCCGGGCACAAACAGTATATTTTTACTATTTTAGTAGGTGCGACGACTCGTTCTTTAGTACAGAACTTTAAAGAAGAATATCGTTATTTAATGGACCAAATCCCAGGTATTCAAAACATGGTGGATCATTTCAAATAGGTGATTCAGTCATAGCCTTCCTCAAGCACTCCGCACAGATTCCCGTGAAGTAGAGGGTGTGGGTGGCGATCCGAACCCCGTGCTGAGCTTCCAGGCGAGCCACCTGGGGGCCTAACTGGCATTTCCCCAAATCCACGAAGGTATGGCACTGCTCACAGTGGAAGAAGTGCGCGTGGGGCTCCCGTCGGTGATAGTAGTACCGTTCCGTTCGTTTCAGGGTGCAGGTGAAGCTGAAAGACTCGAGCAACCCCTGTTCCTCCAGATACTTCAACGCCCGATACACTGTCACCAGATCCATCGGAAGGGGTATTTTCTTGTGAATCTCTCCCGCCGACAGGGGGATAGGAGAAACTTTTACCGTTTCCAAAACGGCCTTTCGTGCCTTTGTCATGGGCGATCTCTCCTTGGAGGGTATCCAGGGCACTTCCTTCTTGTCAATCACCGATCGAATGTCTATAGTTCCCCCATGGTGATCATCCCGGCGATAGATCTTCTACAGGGAGCCTGCGTGCGTCTCCATCAGGGGAACTATGAAACCGCGGTGCAGTATCCCCGCAATCCCGTGGAACAGGCAGAATACTTCGCCCAACTGGGTGTGAAGCGGATCCACATCGTGGACCTCGATGCGGCAAAGGGGCAGGGAAACAACCGTTCCTGGATTCGTAGGATACGGCTGGCAGTGCCGTGCATGCTGGAAGTGGGCGGGGGCATCCGATCCCAAGCGGATGTGGAAGAGCTACTCAGCGTGGGGGTACAGAGGTTAGTGCTTGGGACAGTGCTCATCCGGAATCCGGAAACAGTTGAAGGATGGGTCGGTCAGTACGGAAAACTGTTCCTTGCGGGGATCGACGCACGCAAGGGCATCGTCCGGGTTTCCGGGTGGCAGGAAGGCTCTGGACTTTCCGACATCGATGCATCCCTACTCGCCCAGAAAGTGGGGATGATCGGAATCATCTATACCAATATCGAACGGGATGGAACGCTACAAGGGCCTGATAGGGAACGTGCTCTTCGAATAGCCGCGACATCCCATCTCCCCGTCATTCTTTCCGGCGGTGTTTCTTCTATAGAGGATATCCATCGAGCGGCTCAGGACTCTATAGACATGCCCTTGAAAACCACTGAACTGGACCTAAGCTTCTCTTCTGAACGGAGCGGCTCCTACGAACGAAGAACCCCCTATGAACGTCAGAAGACGGGGATTGTGGGAATCATCGTTGGGAAAGCCTACTACGAGGGCAAGATCGATTTGAAGGCTCTTCTGACGGAGTATCCCCAGCCCGAAGACATGCCCTGGTAAAGGTCCCCAGGGAACAGTATTCCCCTGGAAGGAGTGCCCCCATGAAGGAAGAATACCGACCCTTGATCGTCTGTGATGAATCCGGCAGGTTCCTCTTCCTGGCCTACACCGATAGAACGGGATACATGAAGAGCTTGGAGCACGGTACTCTTCGGGCTGTGCATCCGGAATCTGACCAACTCCTCCCCAACGGAAGTGAGGGGGTGCTCCAGCGAATGGAAGACCGAGGAACCTACTACTACGCAGAGGTCTCCCTTGCCTCCTTCATCCCGGGAGATACTCATGGGGACATCCTCTCCCCCTCGAAAGCCACCGGCGAAGTGGGAGTTTCCTCCTCACCTCCCGCAGGCCCATCCGCACCCGAAGAACACCTGCGCGCTTTGCTGGAATTGATAAAAAATCGCAACCGATCCAGACCCTGTAACTCCTACACGGGGAAACTATTCGATGCGGGGATCGAAGAGATCCGTAAAAAGCTAGCTCAAGAAGCGGTAGAACTGGTTCTTTCCCGTACACGAGAGAATACGATCGTGGAAGCTTCGGACCTTCTGTTCCACTTTCTTGTGTTCCTAGAGGCGAAAAACATCGAGTTCTCTCAGATCCTGGAAGAATTGATCCGTCGGCAGTGACCCCTAGTTACTTCATCGAACCTTGTGTATACCCTCTACAGGCGTACTTGGGGAGGGACTCTTCCTTCGTCTTTAAGGGAGTCTTATACCTTCGGAACCAAATGGCTTCCCACAGGGGGGTGAGGGGTTCGTGGGTGAGGAAGAACCGCTCCCGGTAGACCACAGCCAGCTTTTTCTGGAAGGTTTGCGAGGGAATCCCCGCCACCAGAGCATGGGGGGGAAAGCGGATGGCTCCCCAGTAGATGCGGAAAGGTTTCTGGTAGTTGTGGTACAGGAGGTAGCAGAGGAGGCGGGCGAGGCCGTTACTGACATTGCGGACGAAGCAGACGGACTCGCGGTGATAGGCGGCGAGGTCTTTGGTGAGTTCCCGGTCGATGTAGTTGGAGGGGAACAGGGGGTTGTGGACGGTGCGGGGGAGTTTGGAAGAGACCTGGATGTGGGTCAACTGGTTGTTAGCGAGGGCTTGGGTGAGGAGAGGGACTTTGAGGATCGCTTTGGGGTAGGTGGGGTGTTCATCGGTGTAAAGGGTGAGGGAAGGGTAGGAGGAGGGGTGCCAGTAGGTGGAGAGGTCGAGGAGGAGGG